>OBLT010000020.1_pt1 | contig 126662 bp, 88 predicted proteins | sample 1518721 | NCBI WGS metagenome assembly OBLT01 (sample SAMEA3539307, study PRJEB22396) | soil metagenome | biome: tundra; feature: field; material: soil | place: USA | collected 2010-05 | depth 0.15 m | reverse complement strand
CGAACGGCGCCGGGGGGCAGCCTGGTTCGCAGACCTGCACGAATGCTCCCCACGTCTTGCCGCTGAACCCGTCGAACCCGCAAGACGGGATCACGCTCGGCGGGTTCTATGTGGATACGGACACGTGGAACGCGGCGAACTACCACGTGTCGCAGACCATGTACGTCTGCGACTACAACAACTGGTATGCGGTGGCGAACATGGATAACACCACCGGTGATGGGGCCGTCAAGACGTACCCCAACGTCCATAAGGACTTCAGCGGCGCGCCCGCGCTGAGCTCGTTCAGCGCCATTTCGAGCAGGTTCGCTCACGCCGGACCGCATCTCGGAATCTACGAGTTCGCTTACGACATCTGGCTGAACGGCGTGGCCAGCAGCGGCTCGACCGAAGTGATGATCTGGACCGACAACTTCAACCAGGTGCCGTCCGGTTCGGTACAGGAGACCGTCACCTTCGACGGTCAGAGCTATCAGATCTACAAGAGCGGCAGTTACATCGCTTTCGTGGGAACGACCAACGTGACGTCGGGTACGGTGAACCTGCTCGAGGTCTTCAACCACATCATTGCCAAAGGATGGATACCCTCCACCTCCACCCTCGGCGCGATCGACTACGGCATCGAGCTCGTGTCGACGAACGGTACGGACGCGACATTCACGATCAATGACTTCTCGTTGACCACCCATTGACGCGAGTGAGCCGATTCCGCGGTTGTCACTGAGCTGGTCGTCAATGGCCGACGATTCCCTCGACGTGGTCCAAGTCGCCAAGCGAGATTCCTCATTGATCCCTGTGCCGGCCATCACCTGGCGGCTCGACGTAACGGCCGGGCCACGCGTTCTGTTGCTGGCCGATGTCCTTTGCAGCCACCATCCCACAGCGCCTCGCTTTCGCGGATCCGCTCCGCGCACCACTCGAGCGGACGAAGGACACCGGTCATCATGGTCAGTCGCACATGCGCGTCCTGTCGCTACGTTAGGCGCGCCGCCGGCTTCGGCGGGTGGGGTCCTGTCACGGCCGGATGCCTTCCCGGCGCGCGGCTACGGTCGATTCAATTCGCAGAGTGGAGAAAGCGAGATTCTGGGAGTGCGCGTGCAGCACACGCGGCCCGCGACCTTCGCCGCGCACCGGTCCCCTTCCGTCCGCCCCACCCCACCCACCTGCGCCGGCTGGCATTGGGCCACGAGTTCCACCCGGGAAGTCCCTTTAGGAGCGAGCTCCGCAGTCCGAAAGCTCAACGCAGCCCTTGGGTCTTGTCGGGAAAGAGATCGGCGACCGGCGCGTCCAGCGAGGCGACCTCGCCTCGATCGATGGCGATGCCGGCGAGCGTGGAGGCGACACTCTTGGTGGCGGACATCAAGGCCCCCGTGCGTGTGACGTCGGCGCTGTCCGCGATGTACGCTGGAGCCTTTATGAGCGCATAGTTAAGGACGATCCGGTATTATCCTCGTCGCCGACCCATCAATCCAACCCCTTCAAGCAAAGGTCGCCATGAAATCACGCTTCGCCGCGCTTTGGGCTCTCTCCTTTCTTGTGGCATGTGGCCGAGCTGAAACACTCCACGAAACATCAGGGACTGGGGGTAACGGTAGAATGCTTGGCTCGGGTGGACTTGCGCGTTCAGGCGGAACTGTTGGATGGGATGGAGCAACCGGTGGGTCGACAGGAACCGGGAGCGTCCTTCCCACTGGAGGGCGGGGCGGTGCCGGTGGCGGTGTATCTACCGGGGGAGCTGGCGCAAGCGGAGGCCCCATCGCCAGCGGCGGAGACATTACCACCGGAGGCGCCATAGCCGTGGGCGGAATCGTTTCCACTGGGGGGAACAGCGCCAGTGGAGGTGCATTCACCCTGGGCGGAAGTCCTTCAAGTGGTGGCATGGGTGCTGGCGGCACTCAGTCCAACGGGGGAAACGTGGGTACTGGCGGCAGCAAGGAGGATGGGGCTGTACTCGATAGCTTTTCAGGAATCGATGGCGGTGCTGTCGCTCATGCCGACGCGAATTTGAGTGACGTGGTCGATGCATCACCCAGCGGAAATAGCAATACCCCAGATGCGACCGAGAATACTGGCCCGATGCTCAAGCTCGTTGCTGGGGCTTTGGGCGGAAAGGGTATGCAGGACGGTACCGGGCCATTCGCAAGATTCTATGATCCAATGGGCGTGACCAGTGACGGAAAGGGCAATCTCTTCGTGGCGGATCAATTCAACCACACGATTCGAAAGATCGTCGTGGCGACGGGAGCCGTCACGACGCTCGCAGGCTCGCCAGGCGCGGTCGGCTACAGCGACGGCACTGGCACGAGCGCGAGCTTTAACGCCCCATCCGGTGTGGCCTATGATGGCGTCGGCAACCTGTTTGTCGCGGATTCCGACAACCACATGATTCGCGCCATTGATGTGTCAACCGGCACCGTTGGCACGATCGCCGGCTACGCCAAGATCTCCGGCAGCGCCGACGGTACAGGGATGTCCGCGCAATTCTACTACCCGCGCGGCGTGGCCTGCGACGGCATGGGCAACCTCTTTGTCGCGGACGCCTTCAACCACACGATTCGCAAGATTGTCATTGCCACGGGTGAGGTCACTACACTTGCCGGCGCCGCGAAGGCATCTGGCAGCGCGGACGGGAACGGGGGAACCGCACGTTCCAATTATCCGGGCGCCATGCTTTGCGATGGCGCCGGCAACCTTCTCGTCGCGGACACACGCAACAGCACCATTCGCAAGATTGTTATCTCCACTGGAGCTGTCACTACTCTGGTGGGCTCCGCGGGGAGCGCGGGCAGCGTGGACGGAACCGGATCTTCTGCGCGCCTCAACAATCCAGTCGGAATGGGCAGTGACGGCTTGGGCAATCTATTCTTTGCCGACTCCTATAACCATTTGATACGAAGGCTGGTCATCGCCACGGCAACGGTCACCACGCTTGCCGGCTCGGCCGGAGCCTTGGGCAGCGCTGACGGTACGGGCGCTGCGGCGCGGTTCTACTATCCGGATGGCGTGGCCGGTGACGGCGCGGGCAACCTGTATGTCGGCGACTCGTCGAACAATGAGATTCGAAAGGTCGTCATTACGACGGGCGCAGTCACGACTTTCGCGGGGGCGATACTGCACCAAGGTAGCACCGACGGCATCGGATCAGACGCCCGCTTCCTCTCCCCGTTGCGCGTGGCCAGTGACGGTGCAGGCAATCTCTTCGTCGCCGACGAAGTCAACACCACGATAAGGAAGATCGTCATCGCCACAGGGGCCGTCACCACGTTCCTCGGTAGTCCGACAAACTCTGGCAGCGACGATGGCATCGGGGCCGCCGCGTCGTTTGGCTATCTCATGGGCATCGCCAGCGATGGCGCCGGCAATCTCTTCATCACGGACTCGTCTCATTGCACGATCCGAAAAGCCGTCATCGCCACGAGAGCCGTCACCACGTTCGCCGGCCTGGCGGGGAGCATAGGCAGCACCGACGGCACAGGAACGGACGCGCGTTTCCACTATCCCTCGGACTTGGTCACGGATGGCGCCGGCAACCTCTTCGTCGCCGATACCATCAACCACACAATACGAAAGATCGTCCTCGCCACGGGGGCCGTCACCACACTCGCGGGCTCGCCAGGTAACGCCGGCGCGGTGGACGGCACGGGAGCCAACGCGCTGTTCAACTCACCCTACGGCCTGGCCAGCGATGGCACGGGCAACCTCTTTGTTGCCGACTCGAAGAACCACACCTTACGCAAAGTCGTGACAGCCACGGGCGTCGTCACCACTGTCGCGGGCGTTGCAGGTAGCCCGGGATTCGCCGACGGCCCCGGGAGCAACGCGCTTCTGAATTTCCCCTATTCGGTGACCAGCGATGGTGCGGGAGGCCTTTTCGTTGGTGACTTGGACAACCACATGGTTCGCAAGTTCGGCATCGCCTCACAGGCCGTCACTACGGTGGTGGGCAATCCCCGTAATCTAGGCGTTGTCCTCGGACCACTCCCGGGTGGCGTGAACGAGCCCACGGGTCTCGCGTTTGTACCCACGCAAGGGCTCTTTATCGTCGACCGTCCCGAGAATGCCATTCTTCTTGCTCAGTTCTGATGTCAGGACGCTTGCCATGGCCGTACTTTCCCAGAATTGGATCCGCAATAAGGGGCGCGATCTCTTGAAGTCCAGAATTCCATTGCGGCTGTGAACGCAGGGTGCCCACGCCAAGGGAACCTTCGTGGAACCTTCGTGAGTGATCCTGCCGCGTCAGCAGGATCCGGTTGGCACGGGGGCAAATCAGGAGGAAACGTGTCCGCATTCAAGGGCGGTCGGGGTATGGGCACGCGGAAGCATGATTCCTTGTTGTTTGTTGAGGATGACGTGGAACACGATCTGCACAGGTTTTCGGCTTTTATCCGTCAAGCGAAACGCATCGCCTTGGCGGGTGTCTTAGCCGTGTCGACCGCAGGTATGATTAGCTGCACCTCCAGGGGCAGCGGCGCTTCGGGCGGCGGTGAAGGCGAGCAGCTGTCCCCGGGCTCCGGGGGTGCGAGCCATCCAAGCGTCTCCGCTGGTTCCGGCGGCAAGATGATTGGCAGCCAGGCGGGGGACGGCGGAGCGCTTGGCACGGGCGGGCAGGCGAGCATAGGCTCAGGTGGTTCCTCGGGTGGGAGTGCAAGCGGTGGAGGGTCGGCATCTGGCGGCGTGTCGGGCAACGGTGGCAGTTCTGCAAGCGCATCCGGCGGTGTATCGGGCAACGGCGGCTCCAAAGGTGGAACGGTCGGCGTGGCCATGGGTGGATCCGCGGGCACCGTGGCAGCGGGCGGTACCACGAGCACGGCTGCCGGAAGCAGCAGCGGGAAGTACGTCGTAGCCATGCTTCAATCGACCCAGGCCCAAGCCACAGATATCACCCAAGCCGAGATCCGCGATCTGGTGACCGACGCTGTCAGCCAGGCAGGTGGTTTCGGCTTCCTCAAGACCGGCCAAACCGTCGTGGTCAAGCCGAACCTTCTGGTGTCGACCTCGGATGGCTTCAGCACACTCTTGCCGGTGATGGTTAACGGCGTGACCGCGGACTGGCGGGTGACCAAGGCGGTCACAGAGCTTGTGCGTGCCCAAATCGGCACATCCGGCAAGCTCCTCATCATGGAAGGATCGACGGAGAGCACGACCCAGGCTTTTTCACGTTTAGGCTACACGGCCGCCAATTTCGGCAGCGACGTGGACGCGTTCATCGCGCTCGAGGGAACTTCGTGCAGCGACCACACCACGACCGGCCTCGTCCAAAAGGCGACCTCGGGCGGCAAGCAATACTGGATCAACCAGCGCTACCTCAACGCGGACGCGGTCATCAGCGTTGCCTGTATGAAGACCCACTTCCAGGCGGGAATTACCGGCGGCGTGAAGAATCTGGGCATCGGCACGACCCCAGCCAGCCAGTACGCGACCAGCGGCTGCACCCGCGACCAGATCAACCTCATTCCGCACAGCCCGATCGGTCCGCTGTCTCAGTTCATCGCCGACTACTACAGTTTGAGGCCCGCGGACTTTGTGGTCATGGACGCCTTGCAAGGCATCCAGCACGGACCGCTGCCGGCGTGGGGCGGGGGCAATTACAAGACCGACAAGATGAACATGCGTCTCATCCTGGCGTCGAGCAACGCCGTGGCGCTAGACACCGTTGAATCACTGGTAATGAAGTGCAACCCGACGAAGGTTCCCTATCTGACCACGCTGGAAGCCCAGGGCTACGGAACCACCGATATTTCCAAGATCACGGTGGTTGGCAAGCAGGTAAGCGACGTCGCCAAGCCGTTCGCGGGCGGTCAGACCGCCGTCTGTCCGGGCAAGTAGCGCCCATCGAGGATGTCTGCAAACCGGCCGATCCCGCCCAGGCCGTCATGCCCGTGGCTCCCGTCCAGGCCGTCAGAAGGAAAGTAACAACAAAGGCAGGTTCACGCCTCGCTTTGTCTGAGCATACTGACGATGCCGGAAATCCCGATGCCAAGGCCAATGGCCGCGGATGCGGCCATGACGTAACCAAGCAGGACGCGATCGACATCGACGCTGTAGCCGTCGCCATCCCTCGAGAACGCCGTCGACCAGATGACGTAGCTGGCGATGCCCCCGACACCAAAAATGCTGAACCCGACGGCGGTTCGGATCTTGCCCGAGGTCTTACGGTTCACGCGTGCATCTGCCGCGGCGACGGCAGAAGGCACCAAGCTCGGATCGATTTGAAGGCGCTGCCTGACCGCCGCACTCGGCTCACCGACCAGCTCTGCGAAGGCGGTGAGCTGCTCGGTCGCAATTACCGGCGCAGCAGGGCGCGGCCCCAGCAGCCCGGCACTTGCGTGTAGCTCATCGTCCGCACGCGCTGCCGAAGAGAGCAGTACCAGCAAGACGACGAAGCAGCCACCGATGCTCACAAACCGCAATAACGAGCTGATCATGAATATTGATAATACCGCGGATTGTTTGGCTGCGAGAGGACTAGACGCTAGCAACATTGGCCTGGGCTTTGGCACCACCGAGCTTGGTGGCTCTGCAATCTTGCGCGGAGTGCGCGATGCGTCTAGAAACCTGGTGGCAGTGCGATTGGTTATCAGCCTTGATCCGTTCGCAAACGGGGAATAAGACCAGAGTCTGTAGGTAAGGCCATGCGTCCAGGGAACTCAGAGTTCGATGTGACAGGCTGGGGAGATGAGCATGTCCTCAGCCTCTCCGATGAGGACGTGAATCTCGACGATCTGGTCGAAGACTCATTCGCGAAGCCGCCTCGAACCTTCACCGATCTGGACGTGACACCGTCGGTGGATACGTTCCCGTTGCGGGAGCTCGAACGCGCCTACACGAGCGAGCAGCGCTGGACGGACTTGGTAGAGCTGTTCGTCGAGCACGCCGCATCGACGTCGGATCCGGCCGCGCGCACGCGCTGCCTCGTGCGCGCGGCGCAGCTCTTCGACACGAAGCTCGGCGATACCGACCGGGCTTTCACGACATTGCTTGCAGCGCTGCGGGACAACCCTTCCAACGACGACGTTATCTCGGAGCTGGGGCGCCTGGCCACGGTTCACGACCGCTGGGAAGAGCTCATCGGCATGTGCAACGGTCTTTTACCCGAGATGGAGTCCGAGGCAAGGCGCGCCGATCTGCTGGTCACCATGGCGGTTTGGCATCAGAACGACCTCGGCGATCAGGCAGCGGCCGAGAAGTCGCTGGAAGCGGCCATGTCCGCCAATCCCGCCAACTTCACGGCCTTGCGCTCGCTCGTGCTGCTGCATGGCCAGCGCGGCGATTGGCACCGTGCCGCGGCCTACCTGACGTGCGCGGCGGGCAATGCGCTCGACCCGTTCGACAGTGTCGACTTCGCGCTCGACGCGGCGGAAATCTACCGAGAGCAATTGCACGACACCGAGTCGGCGGTGGTGCAGTACATGCGCGTCCTGGACCTTTCGCCCGAGCATCCCAAAGCCGTGGCCGCGCTAGCCGATGCGGCGTGGGAGCGTAGCGACTGGCTGGTGGCCGGTCCTTTGCTCGAAGGCATGGCCGGCTCAGCCAAACGCGCCATGGAAGAAACCGCGCAGCTCTGGCACAAGGCCGCGTGGTCGGCGCAGATGTCGGGCGACATGGAGCGCGCGCGCGCCAACTATCGCAAGGCCTACACCGCCCTGCCCACGCACGTGCCCACGCTCAAGGACTGGTCGCGGCTGGCCGGCAATTGGGGCTGGTGGCAGGACATCATCACCACAGTACCTCGCTTGCTATCGTTGGCGGGCGAGCAGATGCCGGGAGAAGAGCGCGCCGGACACCTCATGCAGATCGGCCAAGCCCATGTGGCGATGCGGGATCTGGAGGCGGGCACAGCGGCCTTTCTGGAAGCGCTGCGCTTGGCGCCGGATCTGCCGGGCGTGCGGCAAGCGCTGGCCAAGGCCACGGCCCAGATGGAGGGGCGAGGCAGCGCCAACGCCACGGCTCTGGTCGAACAATACCGCGTGCTTCTGCACGGTCAGCTTTCGCCTGACGAGCGATTCGAGATCATCTGCAAGATCGGCCGGTTGCAGCACGAAGAGCTGAACGATCAAGCCGCCGCGCTCGGCACCTATTTGCAGGCGGCGCAATTGCAGCCAAGCGACGTGGGCGTGCTGCACGAATTGGTGGAAATCCATTCCGCCAATCGCCACTGGTCGCGCGCCGTAGATGTGCTTGAACGGTTGGTGTCCATCACCTCGGGGCGGGACAAGGTTTGCTATCTCGGCGCCCTGGCCAGCATTCTCAACGGCGAGCTCGATTCGCCCATCGAGGCGGTGGCGCTCTACGAGCGCGCCTTGGACGAAGATCCCAGCGACCAGCGCACCTTCGAACGCATCGAGCACATTCTCGTCGAGCGGCAGGAATGGCGCGAGCTGGCCCGCGCCTATCGCCGCATGATCAAGCGGGTTGGAGCGAGTCCGCAACTGGACAAGCGGCCCTTGTTGTTGACCCTGTGGCGGGCGCTGGCCGACACTTGCCAGCGCCACCTGGGCGACCTGCCCGCGGCCACGGCGGCCTACGAAGTTTGCGTCTCGCTCGCACCCGAGGACGGTCCCGCGCGCGAGGCCTTGGCCGAATCCTACGAGGCACAGGGACGCGACGGGTTCAGCAAGGCCGTGGCCGCGCGCGAACACCTGCTGGCGGGGGCGGTCAGTCCGGACGCGGCGGCCATGCAGATCCGGATGCTGGCCCGGCTGTACGGCAAATACGGACAGTACGATCGGCTCTTTTGCGCCAGCGCCGCGCTTTGCGCCTTGACCAAGGCCGATCCGCGCGAGCGAGCCTTCTACGAAGGCAACGCCCCGAGTGGCGTTCCCCTGGCCAAGTCCGTTCTGACGCAAAAGGAGTGGCAGGGCCACCTGTGTTCCTCGCGCGACAACCACATGATTTCGCAGGTGCTCGCCGCAGTCGCGCCCGGCGTGATCATGGCTCGGGCCAAGGATGCGTCGGCCTATGGCATCGATCCCAAATACCGCGCGAAGCTAGAAGGCGATCCGTCGTTGGTATCGCGCCTGGTCGACTACATCAGCCGACTCATCGGTGTACCGTTGCCCGCGATCTACGTGCCACCGGGTGCGCCGGGCGAGATCGACCTCGTGGTGCTTCTCGAAGATGGTGCGCCCGTGCCCGCGCTCGTGCTTGGGCGTGATCTGGTGGTCGGACGCAGCCATCAAGAGTTGGCGTTTCTCCTTGCCAAGAAGTTGGTGGGCCTGCGTGCCGATCACTTCCTGTTGTGGCCACAGATCGTCCCGAGCCTGGGCGAATTGCAGGCCATCTTTGCAGCGGCCCTCAAGCTCGTGCAACCCAAGTTCGAGCTGCCGGAAGCGGATCACGGCGCCGTTCGCAGGTACACCGCGTTCTTGCACAAGGTGCTGCCCAAGGCGCAGACCGAACTGATTGTCGGCGCCGCCGCTCCACTGCTTTCGGGTGCGGCAACACTGGATTTGGCCGCTTGGTCGATGGAGGCCGACGAGATCGCGAACCGTGCCGGCGTGCTTGCATGTGGTGACGTGGTCGCGGCCGCGCGCGAGATCGTCCGGGAGGCGCGGGCACATCACTCGCGCCCCGAGCACACCATCCTGAATCTGGCTCGTTGGAGCGTTTCCTCGGACTATCTGGATCTGCGCGCGCGCCTAGGGCTGGCATTGGTCCTGGCCGAAGGGGCAGCGCCGCATATGGCTCATTCATTTTCCGAGTTGGGCGGCCTGTTCGATCAGGGCCTGGTGCGCAAGTAGTTGGGGCGCCTACCGGCGGATCAGTTCCAGACTGCTTGAACCTTGGCAGGTCACGGGCGTCGACATGGACACATCCCCGTAACGGATCTTGATTCTTCACCAGGGAGGCGCACGCAACCTTTTTCTGGGCGCGACCGATAGGGTTCGCTGCCGCCCAAAGCCGGGATTGATAACCCGGCGGGAAGGTGGCAAAAACAATTCACGCACGGCAAGGAGGCCAAGACACCATGGGTAGCGTCAACAAAGTCATTCTGGTTGGAAACCTCGGGGCCGATCCCGAGCTGAAGTACACCCCCAGCAACCGGCCGGTGTGCAACCTGAGCGTTGCCACCAACGAGGTCTGGAAGGACAAGGCCGGGCAGAAGCAGGAGCGCGTGGAATGGCACCGTGTGAACGTGTGGGGCGACCAGGCCGAGCTCTGTTCGAAGTACCTGGCCAAGGGCCGCATGGTCTATGTCGAAGGGCGCATCCAAACCCGCAAGTGGCAGGATAAGGAAGGGAAGGACCGCTACAGCACCGAGGTGGTGGCCGATCGGGTGGTCTTCCTGGGCGGCCAGGGTCCTGGTGCCGAGGGAGCTGGTGGCGGTGGAGGCGGAAGCAAGAAGCGCGGCTGGGGCGAAGAGTCGCAAGCTCCTGCCGCCGCCGATGCACCCTCGGGCCCGCCCCCGAGCGACGACGATATTCCGTTCTAGGGATGGGAACCCTAAGAGGGTTAGCTGCGCACTCGGCACCTGCCACCCGCCCTGCCACACCCTTGCTGCGCTCGGCCTCGCCAAACCCCCCAAGGCGGATCGTTGCGTTCTGCCTTGCAGCCCTTTGGTCGTGCCTAGCGCTCCCCGGGCGTGGCGTGGCTGACGAGCCTGTGGCCAGTGCGGGGAGCTTTCCGCGCTTTCTGCGGCCGCTTCCGGGGGACGCCAGCACCACCTCGGGCAGATCCGCCGCCGCGTTCGGGCGCAGCCTGCTGCTCACCTTCGACGACGGCCCGGACTTGGTGGGAACTTCGCTTATCCTCGACGAGCTCACTCGACGCGGAGTCAAGGCGGTGTTCTTCGTCAACGGGCACCACATCGTGCGCGACCGGCCCGAGGATCTGGCGCGGCGCGATCTATTGCGCAAGTTGGTCACGCGCGGGCATCTGGTGGGCAACCACACCCTGAACCACAAGAACCTCTGCCTCGAACGCGAGGCCATGGCCAAAGAGATCGATGGCGCCTCGGAAATCATCGCCTACGCCACGTCGGTTCGGCCGCTGCTCTTCCGGTCGCCCTACGGCGCCCGCTGTCGCGATCTCGACCGCACGCTTGCCGACCGCGACGTCATCCAGGTCGGGTGGAACATGGATCCGCAGGAATGGCGCGGCGAGGACGAGGATGCCATCGTAGCGTACGCGACCGCTGGGCTTCGCCGGGCGCGCGGTCCCGTGATCTTGCTTCTGCACGACAAGAACGTGGCCGCCGTGCGTGCCTTGCGCCGGATCTTGGACTTCGTTGACAGCGAGAACGCCCGTGCCGCGCGCGAGGGAACGCCGCCCATCCGCCTCGTCGATTACCGCGTGTTCCTGCCCGCGCAAGCGCTGCCGGAGACCGGGCTTGAACCCTTGGGTCGCGCGGCCGTGTCGTCGCTGGGTGCCCTGAGCGGTCTTCGTTCGCTCTTTTAATGATATGGGAACCCTGGGAGGGTTCCCAAACCCTCCCGCGCTCTGGCTCCGCCGGGCGAAGCCCGGCTCCGCCTACGCGACCACGCGGAACCCTGCGAGGGCGAGGGCGAAGCCCGAGGGGTGGGTAGGGCGGCGGGCAGGTCCCGAGGGTTCCCATTCCCTCCCGCGATGGTGCGCAGGCCAGCAGGCCGTCGGCGAGGCCGGCCGGCTTTCCACGCGACTAGCCGTTGCCCTGGTGAACGGGGTACATTCCCCATGGGGGCGCGCATGAGCACAACTATTCTCATCGTCGACGACGAAAAAAACATCCGGCGGACCGTGCGCATGGTTTTCGAGGGCGAAGGCTATTCCGTCGAGGAGGCGTCGAGCGGCGAGGAGGCCTTGGCCCGTCTGCCGGACACAGCGCCCGACGTGGTCTTGCTCGACGTCCAGTTGCCCGGGATTTCCGGGCACGAGGTGCTGGAGTCCATGCGCAAGGCACGCGCGCAGGACGACGAAGGCGCCAAGGCCCAGCCCGAGCCGGTTGTCATCATGGTCTCCGGTCACGGCACGCTGGCCGACGCGGTCCGCGCGACCAAGGCCGGCGCCTACGATTTTCTCGAAAAACCGCTCGATCGCGAGCGCCTGATGGTGACCCTGCGCAACGCTCTCGAACGCCGGGCCATGGTGCGCGAAGTGGCGGGCTTGCGCGCGCTGGCCCAAGGCCGATTCGAGATGGTGGGCCAGAGCCCGGCCATGGCTGCGCTCTACGCCCAGATTGCCAAGGTCGCGCCCACCCGCACGCGCGTGCTCATCACCGGCGAGTCGGGAACCGGCAAGGAGCTGGTCGCGCGCGCCATCCATCGCGAAAGCCAGCTGCGCGAGCGGCCCTTCATCAAGGTGAACTGCGCGGCCATTCCGCCCGAGCTCATCGAGTCGGAGCTGTTCGGGCATGAGCGCGGCGCCTTCACGGGTGCGGCCGCGCGCAAGAAGGGCCTGTTCGAGCTGGCCGACGGTGGCACCATTTTCCTCGATGAGATCGGCGACATGAGCCTGTCCGCCCAGGCCAAGGTGCTGCGCGTGCTCCAGTCGGGCGAGCTGTCGCGCGTGGGCAGCGAAACAACCCTGAAGGTGGACGTGCGCGTGCTGGCCGCCACCAATCGCGATCTGCAAGCCGCGGTCTCCGGCGGGCAGTTCCGCGAGGATCTCTATTTTCGTCTGGCCGTGGTTCCCCTGCGCGCGCCCCCGCTGCGCGATCGGGCCGCCGACATTCCACTTCTGTGCAAATCCTTCGTGAGCCAGATTGCGCACGAAAATGGCCTACACGAAAAAAACCTCACCCCCGAAGCGGTGGACATCCTCTCGGCCTACATGTGGCCGGGCAACGTGCGCGAGTTGCGTAACGTGGTCGAGCGCCTGGTCATTCTTTCCGAGGACAGTATCGGCGTGGGCGACCTGCCCGAGGAGATTGTGGCCGAGGTGGCAAGGGGAAAACGGCCCGTGCAAGCGGTAAGTGCCCTGGAGCTGCCCCCCGAGGCCAAGAACCTTCCCCTGCGCGAGCTTCGCGATCTGGTCGAGCGTCAGTACGTGCTGGCCAAGCTCGACGAAAACGAATGGAACATTTCGCGCACGGCCCAGGTACTGGGCCTGGAACGCACGAATTTGCACAAGAAAATGCGCGCCCTCGGCATCGCCCGGGACGATCGCCGCGATTCGTGACGCAAGCGTGGCGCAAGCGTGGGCTTCGCAAGAGCCCGACTTCGTGCTACCGATCATGTATGCCCGAACGAAAGGCCCGTGCCCGCGCAGCGGTCCAAGCCGCTAGCCAAAAAATCGAAAAAATGTTGGGGGCGAGCCCTGCCTACCGCAAGGTAGAGGACGGCCTTTACGCCGTGAAACAGGGCTCCTCGATGATCATGATCAAGGTGCATCCCTGGAAGGACCACGCCCTTGTCCGATTGGTCGCCCAGTTGGTGAAGGGCGTGAGCATGGAATGCATGCTGGCGGTAGAGCTGCTTCAGCTCAACGCGGTCTTGCGCTTCGGGGCTTTCGCCTTCGTGCCCGAGGGCCAGGCCATCATCCTTTGCCACACCTTGCTCGACCGCGATCTCGGCGACAAGGAGGAGTTCACCCAGACCATCCGCGACTTCGCCTTCGTGGCCGACGAGTACGACGATCGCATCGCCGCCCGTTACGGCGGACAGACCATGGAAGACCTCATGGAAGAAAGCGTGATCGCGCGCATGCGCCAGGCCGGCGGACCGGATCCAGGGTAGCGCCTAATCTTTCGGCGCGGCGATGCCGAAAACCTCGCGGTAGAACGCGAGCTCGGCGACCAGCGCACGGCTGATATTCTCCTTGCGCCGGAAACCGTGCTGTTCGTCGGGAAAGAGCACGAGCGGCGCGACCAGGTCACGGCTACGCAGGGCTGCCACCATGTTCTCGGCCTGGGCGGGTGGCACCACGCGGTCTTGCAGGCCTTGAAAGAAGATCACGGGGCAGGACAGGCGATCCGCCGCGTGGATGGGCGAGCGGGCGCGATAGACATCGCGGCGCTCCGGGTATGGCCCCACCAAGGAGTCGAGATAGCGGCTTTCGAACTTGTGCGTGTCCCGCGCCAGCGCCTCCAGATCGCTGACGCCGTAGTAGCTGGCGCCTGCGGCGAAGACGTCGTGGAAGGCGAGCGCGCACAGCACGGTGAAGCCACCCGCGCTCGATCCGCGGATAGCCATGCGCTTGCCGTCGACCAAGCTCTGTGCGGCCAGCATGCGCGCACCGGCCACGCAATCCTCGACGTCGACGACGCCCCACTGGCCGTCTAGCGCCTTGCGATAGGCGCGGCCGTAGCCGGTCGAACCGCGGTAGTTCACGTCGAGGACTGCGAAGCCGCGCGTGGTCCAGAACTGGATGTTCAAGCTGAGCGCCGTGGATGTCGATCCCGTCGGTCCGCCGTGGCAGATGACGAGCAGCGGTGGGCGTTCGTCGTCGCTGGCTTGGCAATCGGGACTTTGCGGTAGGTAGAGTAGGCCATGGGAGGTGGCGCCCCCAGAGGTCGGGAAAGAGATCGCCTTCGGCAGCGAGACCGCGTCCCCGGCAACGAGGTCGGGACTCGGACGATGGAAGAGGTTCACCTCATGGCTTTGCACGCTCAGGGAATAGAGCGCTGGAGATCGTGCGGCGGAGCCGCCGACGAACAGCGCGCGGCTGGCGCTGGTGAAGACCATTCCCAGTTCCGTGAGATCCGTTGCAACATTGTCGAGCCGGCCGGTCTTGCCGACCAGCGTGGCCAGGTGCCAGAAGCCGGATTCCTGGTACACGCAGGCGATGGTGTCGTCGTCGAGCCAGGCGTAGGTGGACAGGCCAAAGACCCATAGCGGCGTGGCGAATTCCGCCTCCGCCGCGCATACGCAGGTGCTGGCGCCACCCTTGTCCATTCGGTAGAGGTTGGAAAAGCCACTGCGATCGGAGACGAAGTGGAGAACGCCAGCGGGCGACCAGGCGGGCTCGAAAATGGATTCGCCAGCGCCGCCCGCCACTTTCGTCGCGGGGGCAAGCGAGCCATCGGCGAGGATGTCGGCGAGGTAGAGCTCGCACGCGTCCCACGGCATGGCGGGATGATTCCAGGTCAGGAACGCCAGTCGCGTGCCCGCCGGATCGATGCGAGGAAAGGCGTAGAAATCCGCGCCGCTCGCCAGCACGCTGACCTCTCCGCTGCCCAGCGAAACGCTGGCGAGGAAGTTTTCTGGCTCGGCGCCCGCGCGTTTGCGCTCGGCAACGCAGACCACGCGGCCGAATCGCCGGTCGATCTGCAAGTCGGCGAAGCGCAGGTCTTGCTGCGGAGTGAGCACCTCAGCCTGCCAGGGCACCTCACGCGCGGTATCGACGCGATAGAGGCGCTGGTCGGAGTCGTTGGCGAAGATCACCTCTCCGCGCTCCACGGCGAAGGCGCCGCCGCCGTACTCGTGCACGCGCGTGCGTACGGAAAATGGTGCGGGCACGACCTCCTCGACGGTCCCATGCTCCTGTTTGCGCAGAAGCGCCAGTCGACCTTGTTCAGCCGGGCGACTCTCCAACCAGTAGACATCATCCCCGTCGAGCGCGAGTCCACCCAGACGCACGCTGCCTTCCGCCACGGCTTCGGCGGAGAGTGGGGACGTCCAGGCGCCGAAACGTGCTTTGCTTTTCTTGGACACGATTTCTAGGGAGGCGAGCAGAGGAAGTCGTTGCACGGCGGCTGAGCGTGGCAGGACGAGCACGTAGTGAGGTGGCCGTCCTTGAGAACGCGCTGGTTGTCGTCGAGCTCTTGCCAGTGCCAATCGTGGGCAGCGCTGTCGTAGCCCGGCTGCTCCTTGGCCATCAAATCGTAGCCCGTCAGGCTGGTGCAGGACGAGTCGTTGTCGTGTTCCTCGGCGAATACCACGCTGCCCGCGGGCAAGGGATAGACGCCGTTTGTGTAGGGTTCGGCAGCGATGGTGTTGGCGTACACGAGTTGGTACTGGTTCGAGTGTTGAATATTCAGACGGCAGTCCCGCACGACTTGGAACGTGGCTTGATAGTTGCTGAGCGGCAGAAATGCGCTGTGCTGGGCTGTGCTGTCCTGAAAACAGCCGGCTCCAAGAAGACACCCGGCCATGGCCAACCAAAGTACACGCGACATGCTATTCCTCCGCCTCGGCGACTTCGACCCGGTTGCGTCCGTTGGCCTTGGCCCGATACATGGCGGTGTCCGCCAGACGCAAAAGAAGGTTTTCACGGCGGCGTTGGTTCCCGCTCGGCGCCAGGTGATCGCGGTAGGAGGCGACGCCGATGGACGCGCGCACGCCGGGCAGCGGCTGCGCCGCCTCGAGGTTCTCCGTGTCCGTATCGAAGAACGAGGCGTCCTCGATCACGCGACGGAGCAGATCCGCGGTCTGCAATGCTCGCTGCAAATCGGCACCGGGCAGGATGGCGACAAATTCGTCGCCGCCGTAGCGGGCCAGCACGGTGGCGGGCGGAGCATTTTCGGACAGCAGGCGCGCCACCTCGCGCAGGGTCCAACTGCCTGCCACGTGGCCGAAGCGATCGTTGACGGTCTTGAAATAGTCGAGGTCGATGAAGAGCAAGGACAGCTCGGTTCCGTTGTGATCGGCGTGGGCAATCTCGTCTTGCAGCCGCACGTGGAAATAGCGGCTGTTGAATAGACCCGTCAGGTGGTCGAGCCGAGCCATGGCGCGCGCGCGAAGAGCATCGAGGGCGTTCTGGATCGACGACGACATGTACGCCGCGAAGATGCGCAGAAGCTCGTTGTCACGGGCGGAATAGGGGCTGCCCGAACGCCGGTTGGTGAGCTCGAGCACGCCGCAGATGGAATCCCCTACCAGCACCGGAACCCCGATGACCGAGACCACGGCTGCGTCTGAGCCGCGATTGGGCAAGTTGAGCAGCGGATCGTTTGCATCCAGGTGGTCGCTGCGGTAGGGGATACCCGAGCGGTAGATCTGACCAACGAACCCGCGATCCGAGGGAATGCGCTTGCCGAGCAGCTGGCCCGAGTCGGGGCCGTAGACGGCGATGAAGGTCAGGCGTGGCGTGCGCACCCCCGACAGCGTGGCGCGCGGATCGTCGAGCAGGATGCCACCCGCTTCCGAGGGCACGAAATCGTTGGCACGCTCCAGGATTTCCCGCAGAGCCGCGTCCAGACGAACGTCCCAGCGCTCGGTATCCTGGTCGCGGCGCGAACGCACGAAGAAGCGCGTGATCTCTTCCGCCGACAGCGTGAGGATGGGGCCCGGCTCGACCGGCGGATTGGGGATGGACAGCTCGTCCATGAGCGGGCCCTGGGGCACACCCGTACGATCCTCCACGAGGGGACCGGGAGCTCCCTCCCGATTTCGCTTGGCCTTGAAATCGATGTCAACCACGCGCTTCGTCTCTTTGGGCAAGGTTACTCAAACTCAGGTCAAGGGTCTACCGCGAAGGCCTATTTGACCAGCGCCGCAGGCAGCTTGCTTGGGTTGTGCGCCAGAAACGTGCGCAAGTCCGCGTGCGCACGCGGTGCCAGGTTTGACCCGATCGATTGGTAGCACTGGGTGCGGAAGGACAGAAAATCCACGTTCCAGGGGATGTCAGGTTCGAAGAACGACAGCGCGCGTGCGCAAGCCGGACCCGGTGGCATGGCCTTGGCAAGTGTGACCAGCGCGCTCGCCCGCGCCTCGTCCATCATATGGACCGCGAAGGGAGCCGAGAGCGTGGCAAATAGACGCTGCATCTCGGGGCCATATCCGCGCGCCGTTTCGACGGCCAGGTTCATGGTTCGAAGCATGAAGGTTGGCGGTGGCCAGGGATCCGTGCGATAGGCGATTAGGCTGGCTTCGAGGACCCGCAGCGCCTCGTCGCGCTTGTCTTGCCGTAGCAGCAGGCGCGCCTCGATCCCGGCGGCAACGGACGGCCAAAGCGGACGCAACTGCTCGATCATGCGCAACGCCTCGTCGTCGCCGATTTCCGCCAATCCGTCACCCACGACCATCATTTCGACCAGGGTGCGCGGTTCGCTGGGCTGGCGGCGCCAGATGGTGGGGATGTTCGCGTAGCGGCTGGAGATCCACTCGGACAGGGCCGCGCTACGGGTGCGCTGCTCGTCCCCGCCGCCCACCGAACCGCCCGGCGCGATCCCGAGCGACATGGCGAAACCGACTTCTTCGTCGGCAATTAAGGCTTCATCCACATCGCCGCCCACCAAGACCGGGCGATCTTCGCCGCGCGCACGGGCCAGCTCTTCGACGTCGCCCGCGTGCAGGTTGCCTGTGCCGGTCAGGGAGCGCGCGAATCCGAATTCGACCCGTGTGCGATCATCGGTGTTGATGGTAGAGCCTTGCAGTTCGGCCACTCGCCGCACCAACGAGGGGCGTGCCACGTGGTGGGCGAGCACGCCTTCGAGCGTGACGGTGCTCCAGGCACCAAGCAGGGCGGCCCGAAAGGGTTCTTGCTGCATGCGTGCGCGAGTCTGCGCGACATCGTGAACCAGCTCCGTGCGCGTCGCCACCAGCAACAGGTCGGACGGCGCCATTCGCCAGATTTCCACCGACGGAAACACTTGGGCGAGGGTAGCCATGATGGTCAGCAGCGTTTGGCCGTCGATGGCGTAGGCCTGAACCCATTGCAAGAAGATCCCGCCTTGGGCCAGACGCCGGTTCACGGCCTGGTAGTACTCGCGGGTGAACAGGCTGGCGATCCCGGCTCGATACGGGTTGGACGGCTCCGAAGCGATGATGTCGTAGGCATCGCCGCGTGCTAGCAGCGTCTCGCGCGCGTCGCCGATGATGACCCTGTGCTTGGGGTTGTCCAAGACACTGTGATTGACGGCAGCGCACTTGCGCGCCACTTCGAGAATGGCTGGTTCGAGCTCCACGCTGTCCACGCGCTCGATGGATGGCACGGCGGCCAGCCATCCCGACGTGCTGCCGGTTCCAAGGCCAATCACGAAGGCCCGTCGCGGATTCGGGTGCAGTAGGGCACCCAGCAAGCCACCCATCACCTGCGTGCCGGCATCCATGCGCGCGTGACCGTCGGTCTTGCCGTTCAGAATGAACGCGTACCCGGTCGAACGTTCAAGCGCCACGCTGCTTTCCACGCCCTCGTCGTCGCGCTCGATGGATCGGCGTACGCCATTCTCGAAATCTCGCAAAGCCGTCGCATCCACCAGCGATGCGGGATTGACCCGACCCACGGCGATGGGGCTGTGCCGCCAGACCGCGGTGGGACCGCGTGCGAAAAGCAAGGTTGCCAAAAGCGCGCTGGCCAAGAGCGAGGGAAGGGCATGCGCCAATCCCCGCGGCCGCCCGGCCGTGCGCTGGGCGACGAGATAAGCCACCAGGGCCAGCAGCCCCAACAGGGCAGCCACGAACTGCCAGCAGCCGGGCGCCGTCAACAAGGGCAACATACCAAATCCGCCGGCCAACGAACCGGCGATGGCGCCCACCGTATTGGCCGCGTACACGCGACCCGTCTGGCGCCCCACATCGGCACGACCGCGTCCGAGCAGGGCAATGAGCACGGGGAATTGCACGCCCGCTGCCAAGGCCGCCGGCAAGATGACGATGCTCGCGATCAAGGCCCAGCAGGCGGCGTGTCCCCAGAAACCGGCCAGGTTGCCGAGGGGACGGAGAAAGAGGGCGAGCAGCGCCACCCGGTCGCCCAGGGCGAAAGGAGCCGCGACGGCAAGCGCCTCGACAAGACAGATGCCGGCAAAACCGGTCAAGGTCGCTGGTAAGCGGCCGCGCGATTGCAGAAGGCCGTGGAGCACGCTGCCCACGCCGATGCCAAGCAAGGCCACGGCCAGGATGATGCCGAAGCTGAACACCGTGCCCCCGAGCAGCGGCCCCAGCATCCGGTACCACACCATTTCCATGAGAAAGAACGCGAAGCCAACCAGGCCCGCGGCGAAAAGCACGAAATTCGCGGGCGCGGCCGGAACTGCGACCCACTCGCTCGCGCTGGGCGTGCCCGTCGGAGAACGGCGCCCGGACCAGGCGAGGGCAACCAGCGCCACGGCGGCTCCCAGTAGGGTGGCACTCCAAAGCGTCTTTCGTGTGCCGAGCAGCTCGAGAAGAACGAAGTTGGCGAGCACACAGCCTGTCACCGCGCCCAGGGTGTTGAGTCCGTAGATCAGAGCCAGGTTGCGCCGGCCTACGTCCTCGTCGACTTCCACGGCGGCCACGGCGGCCGGCATGGCGCCGCCCATGAGCAGTGTGGGGCCTGCCAGTACCAAGGCCCCGAGCAGCAAGCGCAGACAGGTGCCGCCAAACAATCCGAGGCTGGCGCTGCCACCCAGCCCGACGTAGATCACGCGAACCAGCCACAGCAAAAGGGGAGAAATTGCCGCGAAGGCCGCCGCCCCCAGCTCGAAGGCACCGTACAGCCGCAGGGGACGCGACGATCGATCCGCCCGCGCCCCGAGGATCAGCCCGCCCGCACCGAGCCCCCCGATGAACACCGCCAATACGGCTGCAGTGGCGGCGGTGCTGGCACCGAAAATCAGGCGGAATTCACGGATCCACGCCACCTGATAGACCAGGGCCGCCAAACCGGAGCCGAACAGCAGCAGCCCCACGTGCAGTCGATGCATCGCCGTCATTATATCCGGTGACGGAATCAATGCGCGGTCTCGCGAAGAACTGATTTTTTTCACCACAGAGACGCGGAGAGCACAGAGACGGATGGGTGTGAAGGGTTTTCCGGATTCTGGATCCGAACTATTTTCCTTTCCGGTCTCCGCGCTCTCCGTATCTCTGTGGTGAACTTCCCTTGTATCTCATCACCCCGATCGATCACACGACACCCGCGGCCTCGGGATCATGCGTGCCTCGGTAGGCATCGCGCAGGCGCACCCGGCGCTCGAGATCGCGGATGATGATCTCGGCCACGTCCACGCGATAGATCTCGCGCAGCGAATGGATTCCGCCCGGCGAGAAGGCGTTGAGCTCGAGAATCTTGCCGCCGGCCAAATCGACGCTGACGAGATAGAGGCCGTCGGCTAGCAGCTTCGGGCGCAGCAGATCGCAGATGCGCTCCTCGACGGCGCCGAACTTGCAGCGTCGCCGCGCTGGATTGCGCCGCTTCTTTTCGCCCTCGCCGAGGCCTGGCAGTCGCCGGTAAATCGCCACTTGCCCGCCGACCCGAATGGGTTCGCCGCCGAGGAGGAGGAGCCGTTTTTCTCCTTCCTCGGCTTCGCGCAGGTATTCCTGGGCCACGGCGTAGCCATCCTTGCTGATGGCGGTGATGATGGGATTCAGGTTCTTGACCTGACCCTTGGGTACGCGGAACACCTTTTCATGCCCGGCGTGCGCCAGCGGCTTGAGCACCGCTGGTCCGTCGAGGTCGCGCAGGAAGGCCTTGATCCTTTCGGGCGAACGCGAGACCAAGGTGCGCGCGTGAACGTCGGCGGGCAGATCCGACAGGTACAAGCGACCCCAAGCGCGAAACACGCCCTCGGGATCGTTGACCACGAAGGTGCCGCCCAGACGCAGGCGCCAGCAGAAATCGAGGATGGGCGATGGCGGCGCGCTGTGCGGCTCGCGCAGGGGATTGTAGCGGATGATCACCACGTCGAATCCCGACAGCGTGTCTTCCTCGCGGACGGCGTCGGTCGAGACCAGGGCTCGATAGAAATCGGCGGGTTTGGCGTAGTCGCCGGCCCGCACGCGCAGCGTGGTGGCGAATACGCTGCCGTCGTCGAGAAAGGAAAGCTCATCCGCGGTCACGAAGCAAACTTCGTGGCCACGGCGGTGTGCCGACCAAGCCAGGTAGTTCCCGGCAAAGGTCGGCTGCAAGGTAGCGAGCCCGCCGATGAGGAAGCCGATGCGCATCGAGGGCCTGACTTTACTCTGGGTGTCGGTGGCCACCACGAATTCTCCACTCCCCTAGACACGCCTTGTAGCATCATGGTTGGGAGAGTCCTCCGCAGCGAACAGGCGCGGGCGCCGGAGCGGGGTTCGGATTGCCGGTTCGGATTGCCCGAGCATAGAGTGGATCTAGTTGACGCATCTATAGAATGGGTGGCGAGTAGAGGCCCGCATCTCCCGGCAACGCGCTGTCGCCTTCCGACCCTTCGGGAAACCCTTCGGGAAACGCGGCCACCAGCGGGTCGACCTTCTTGATTCTCCCATCCGGTTCGAATTCCATTTGCGCCAGACAGGTCTCGCGCAGGTAGCCGCTGCCGTTCGGGATCGCGTGGCGGTGATAGAAGATGTACCAGGTGTCCGTCCCGGGAGCTTGGACGACCGAGTGATGTCCGGTGCCGAGCACCTGCCCGTGCCTGCGCAGAATCACGTTGTCGGGTGGCACTTCGATCACACCGAGCGGTGTTGGGGCGATTCCATAGGCCACTTGATAGCCGACGTCGCGGGCGTCGTTTTCCGACCACATGAAATAGTAGAGGCCGCCGCGCTTGATCATGAACACACCCTCGTTGAAATGACGTGGCGTCATCCGGGTCGGCGAGCCATCGAGTGTGATCATGTCCGGACTCAGTCGGTTGCCGTAAAGATTTCCCTGGCCGTAGTACAAGTACGCTTGGCCGTCGTCGTCGATGAAGGCGAACGGATCGATGGCCTGTCCAGGGTACTGCTTGCTGGGTGTCACGAGCGGCTTGCCGAGCGCATCGACGAACTTGCCGACGGGCCTTTCGGAGAACGCCACGCCGATCTTCTGTTCGGCGACGAAGTAGAAGAAATACTTGCCATCACGTCGGATCATGGCGGGAGCCCAGGCTCGAATCTTCGCCCATTGCAGATCCCTCGTCACGTCGAGGATCATTCCTTCGTTCCGCCAATGGACCAGATCTTTCGAGGACCAAGCGGAGAAGTCTGTTGTCTGCCAGTCGTCTTTGTCCGAGGTGGGATACACGTAGTAGGTATCGTCGAACACGACGGCGTGGGGATCGGCGGTGTAGCCTTCGAGGATGGGCTTGGGCGGGGCGAGGGCCATCGCGCGTGCCTCACTTTCGAGCGTGGTCCGAGAGTCGCAAGCCGCAGCGGTGAACGCGCACAATGAAGACAGAATGCAGATCGGTTGCGTATGCATCATCGTCCTCCTCCTCTTCACAAGCCACACGTGGGGCCCGGCAACGGGTCCTGTCCCCACCCAGGGGACAGTCGGTGCTCACACGTGGGTACCGAGCGAGCCCCAATGAAACAGACGTCCCGTGTGCCCCTCACTTGTGGGCCATGCCGGGTCGAGCCGTCCGTTGCGGGTCGAAACCTACGCCAGTCAGGTAGCCCGCATTGCTTTCTCCAACACCAACCTTGTGCGGTGAGAGGCGCGGACCTTACAACGAGCTCTGGGGCCACGACCGCTCCTCCGCCAGGTGTGTGCTGTTGGAACGCCAGCGTCGGTGTTATCCTCGCTTCATGGTGAAGCTTCGCCTGGGGTTCGTTTCGTTGCTGGCGCTTTCGGTGCTTGCTGGTTGCGGCTCCGGTTCGGGGCACCCAGGCAAGCTGGATGGCGCGGCCGGCGCTGGCGGCAGCGCGGTCGATACGGCGGTCGGTTCCGACACCCGCGACGCTCGCGACCTTCAAGCACAGGACGCGAGCATGGGTGGCGCTGGCGGGAGCAGGCGCCTCGACGCCCCCATTCCCTTCGACGTCGGCGCCGGCGCCGGTGGCGCGGGCGTCGGTGGTCAGAGTGGATCGGGTGGCCTCGGCTCGGGCGGCTCCACGAGCAGTGGGGACCTCGATGGAGGCAAGGGCATCGGCTCCGGCGGCCGCGGAATCGATAGCGCAGCTGGTTTCGGCGGTGGGTTCGGTAGTGGCGGGCTGGACGGCGGACGTCTCGACCGCGCGAGCGAATCCGGCGGTGGGCTCGATGGTGGCGGATTCGACGGGAGCTTGGATGGCGATGGCGGCGCCAACTGCGTCGTCATGCAGGTTGCGGCCAGTCGCGTGCCAGCCGACGTGCTCCTGTTGCTCGACCGGTCCGCCTCAATGAACTACAGCATTGCCCAGGATTGCAATTGCACGTCGACGGCTGGCTCACCCGTTTGCGCGGATCTTTCGAGCTGCACCGCCCGGTGGCCCGCTCTCACCGCGGCCGTTGACACGACCCTGACCGCCTCCACGGCGATCCATTGGGGGCTCAAACTCTTCGCCTCGCCTACGGGCGACAGCTGCTTCGTGAACGCCGGCGTGGAAGTACCGATTTCGGCTGCCTCCGTTCCGATCATTCAGTCGCAGATGGCAAGCGTATCGCCGGCCAACGACACACCGACAGCGGCGGCCGTCGCCGCCGCGGCCACCTATCTAAAGACTGTCGCCGATGTGAACAGCAAGGCCATCCTCTTGGCCACCGATGGCGAGCCGAATTGTGCGGGCGGCAAGGCGACCACGGCCGACGTGGCTGGCGCTGTCGCCGCCATCGCTGCGGCCAAGGGCGCGGGCTTTCTGGTTTACGTGATCGGTATCGGTCCCAGCGTCTTCAACCTCGATAGTTTCGCTCGGGCCGGAGGCACTGGCGACTACTACCCCGCCACGTCACCGCAGGATCTAACCAACGCGCTCAAGGCCATCACGACGGCGGTCGCGACGTGCTCGTTCACCTTGACGACGGTTCCGCCGGATGCGAGCAATGTCGCAGTCTATTTGGACAAGTCTCTCGTCCCGGAGGACGCAAGCAACGGCTGGAGCTTCGGCGCCAACAATCAAACCGTCGTATTTGCCGGCAGCTACTGTGCCGCGATCGCTTCGGGTGCCGCCTCGAACGTGCAAGCCCTGTTCGGTTGTCTGGGGGCCGGCGCGCCCCCGGTGCTGCCCTAACCCGACACCACACCTCTCGAATGGGGGGCTATCTACAAGCGCTCGCGAGCCGCGTGGTGGCGGTTCAGGATCGTCGTCAGATCGTCGAGCGGCAGGGCGGGCGCGAAGTGGTCGGACTGGCCGCGCATGTCGTCGGCCATGCACAGGGCGTTGACGATGGCTTCCTCGGTGCATTCCACCACGGCTTCGTATAGACCGTCGCAGGCGTCGTCGAGCAGGATTTCGATCTGGTGGGTCATGCCCGAGGTCGAGCGCGGGACTTGGTTGGCGGTGGAGAAGCCGATAATGATCTCGCCCGAGGCGTGTGCCGCGAACGAGCCCACGCGGCCGATGCCCAAGGCCGCTCGTTTGCACAGCCGCGTGATCTGCGAGGGCAGCAAAGGCGCATCGGTGGCCACCACGCAAATGATGGAGCCGGCGTTGCGCACGCGCTTGCCCTCGTCGGTGTAGTCGGGCGCCAAGATCTCTCCGACGGGGACGCCAGCGATACGCAGGGAGCGCATGATGCCGAAATTGGACTGCACCAGGATGCCCAGATTGTAGCTAGGCCCGGGTTCGTTGCCTGAACGGGTTAAAGCGACCCGGCGCGAGCTGGTGCCGATGCCGGCCTTGAAGTCGCAGGTGATGAGACCCGTGCCCGCGCCGACAGAACCCTCGGGCACCGGCCCCGCGCTCGCCTGTTCGATGGCGCGATACACGTGCTCCGAGCGGACGTGGCGGCCGACGGCGTCGTTGAGCCAGGAGTCGTCGCACTCGCCCACGATGGGGATGATGACGTCGAATTCGTTGCCGATACCGGGAAACCGGCGAGTCATCCATTTCACCGTGGCGTCTGACACCTTGCCCACGGACATGGTGCTGGTCAGCAAGATCGGCGTTTCGAGCAATCCCCATTCGACCACTTGGGTGAGGCCCGACACTTCGCCCGCGCCGTTGAGCACGAAGGAGCCGGCTAGCACGCGCTCGGAAAAGACCGGATCCGGCGGCAGGATGGCGGTGACACCGGTGCGCACGGGACCTTCGCCGACCACCAGTGGGCCGTCGCCTTCGACCAAGGTCGTGTGGCCCACCCGAACGCCAGGAACATCGGTGATGGCGTTGCCAGGGCCGGTGGGCACGTGGCCGATGGCGAATCCCAGGTCACGAAACCGCGTGCGCATGGCGAGTGCCGATTCCGAGCTTCAGGTCGGTTCAGGGACGACCGGCGGTGTCTTCTCGACGGGCAGTGCCTTGCTCTCGCCCTTGCCGTTGCCCTCACCTTTGCCGTTGCTGTCGCTCTTGCCGTTGCCGTCCTTGCCGTTGCTGTCGCTCTTGCCGTTGCCGTCCTTGCCATTTCCGTCGCCATTCGAGGGCAAGCGCGCCGCCTCGGCCTCGCGCGCATCGGCACGGCGCTTTTCGCGCATGCGCTTGAGCCCGCCGGCCAGGATTTCGCCGATGAGCATGCGATAGTCGATGTTGGCCGCGTTGGCGATGAGGCAAAGATCGGAATAGCCAGGCGTGAGCCCGGGCAGGGGATTCACCTCAAGAACGTATATCTCGCCGGCTTCGTCCATCCGTAGATCCACGCGGGCGACGTCGCGGCAGTCGAGGGCGACGAAGGTCTCGCGCGCGATGCGCTCCATGGACTTGAGCTCGGCGGGCGTAAGCTTGGCCGGACACTGGTAGTAGACGTGCTTTTCCCACTCTTGCTTGATCTGGTAGTCGTAGACCGGCCGTGGGTTGGCCTTGTCGAGGAAGATGATCTCCATGGGCGGCAGCACGCGCGGGCGCTTGTCGCCGAGTAGCCCGACCGTGAATTCGCGCCCGGCGATGTAGTATTCGATGAGCGCGGGCTGGCGGTATTTGTCGAGCAGCTCGCGCACCACCGCACGCAACCCCTCTTCGTCGTCGACCACCGAGGCATGCGCGCTCACGCCCTTGGACGAGCCTTCTTGGTTGGGCTTGACGATGAGTGGGAACTTCATCTTCGGCGACAGCCGCTCGCGTCCGGTTTCCATGACCTGGAACTCGGGGGTCAGGATGCCGTGCTGGCGCAGCACGCGCTTGGACAGGGCCTTATCGAGGGCGATGGACAGGGTCGCCGCGTCGGATCCGGTGTACGGAATACCCATCAGCTCGCACAGTGCGGGCACCGCGGCCTCGCGGTTACGGCCCGAGACACCCTCGGCGATGTTGAACACCAGATCCACGGGCGTGTCCATGAGCTGGCGGGGCAATTCGGCCGTGGCCTCGACGGGCACCACCACGTGGCCGTAGCTCTCCAGGGCGTCGCGAATCGAGTTGATGGTCTCGGGCGCGTCGTACTCGGCCTCGGTGTCGTCGCCGCCCTTGGTATCTACGCGCTTGACGTTGTAGGAGAAACCGATGCGCAGGGCCTCGGGCTGTCGCTTGCGCTTGCCAACCTGCGGGACCATGAGCCCCTGGCGGCGGGCGGCGCTGGATACCACCGCGTTCAGCGTGGCTTCATAGTCCAGCCCCTCACGCGCCGCCGCCGAGAATGTACTCGATCCTGGCTCAAGCGAGGGGAGGGCGTTGATTTCGAGTAGGTACAGGCGGCCATCCTCGCCCAGGCGGAAATCAACGCGGCACAGGTCGCGAATGCCCAGGGTGCGAACCGCCGTCTTAGTCAGCGCACGCAGGCGCGCCACCACGTCTCGCTGCAGGTCGGGCGGACAGCGCACCGACACGCGGTTGGCGTCGGTGGACTTGAGCCTGTAGTCGTAGATGTTGAAACGGGTGCGCGCGCTTGCCTCGATAACGTAATCGACCGGCGTGAGCACGCCGTCGTCGCCCACGCCCTCGACGAAGGGCACGGTCACGTCGGTGCCGGGGATGAACTCCTCGACCAGGACGCCCGCCGGGTACTTGCGCAGCACGCGCGGAAGCATGTCGATCATGGCGCGTGGATCGCGGGCCACCACCTCGTCGCCGATGCCCTTGGACGAACCCTCGTAGTTGGGCTTGACGATAACCGGGTACGCCAGGCCGAGCATGCCGATATCGCGCCCGCGTTGCATGTCGTCCGGCACGACCATGCGCGCGCGAGGCGTGTCGATGCCCTGGGCGCCCAGCATGAGCTTGGTCATCCACTTGTCCAGGGTCACGGTCATGACGTAGGCGTCTGAACCGGTGTAGGGGAAGCCGAGCTCTTCGAACAAGCCCGGATAGAACGCCTCGCGGGTTCGTCCGCGCCGGCCTTCGGCAGTGTTGAAGATGAGATCGGGGGCGAAGGACTCGATGCGCGCGGCCAAGTGCGAGGCCGGGCCCGTGACCTCGATCTTCTCGACCTCGTGGCCGCCCGCGCGCAAGGCATTCGCGATAGCGTCGACGGTCTCTACGCTGTCAAATTCAGCCTCCTCCTCGCTGTCGGTGAGACGAAGGTTGTGGGTAAATGCGATCTTCACTCTATCGACGCCACCCGCATGGGCTCGCTTTCTGCAATGGATGACTTAAACAAAAAGCAGCGGCACTCGTCAACCGACAATTGGGGAAAGACGTACGGGGCTCTCACTCTGTAGTGAAATTTCTACCCCAGCAGAATGCCGCCGCGGCTGCGCAGGGCGCCTGCGATCTTCTCGCCCAGCGACTTCAGATCTTGGTTGGGCCGCACGAGGTAGGCATCGACGCCCAACTCGAAGGCTTCCTTGACCGTCTCATAGGATGGGTAGGCGGTGTAGAGCACGGACGCACAGTGAGGCAACAGGCGCTGGGCTTGCTCGATCACGCGCAGACCCGACATACCGGGCAAGTTCCGATCCGCGATGACCAGATCGAATTGGTTCTTTTGCAGCTGATCCAGCGCTTCATCGCCGTTCGCGGCGGCGGTTACGTCGTAGCTACGTCCCAGAAACTCCGCGATCAATTGCCGTCGGCTGCCCTCGACTTCCACGACCATGATGCGGGCCTGTTTCTCCTCTTCCCTACCGACCTCTCGGGTGCGTGCGAGCTGCTCGTTGCGTCGCGAGAGCGCGCGTCGGATGCGGAAGCGCAGAGCTTCCACATCGCGAATCGGTTTTTCAATGTAGTCCTGCGCACCGATATCGAGGGCCGTGACCGCCGAATCGTAGGACGAGTACGCGGTGATCATGACGACGGCGGGAGGTGGATCCAGGCTGCGCGCCACGCGCAGGACCTCCAAACCCGATGCCCCCGGCAGGTTCTTGTCGGTGAGCACGAGGTCGAAGCTGCGCTTCTGCATCAGATCGATGGCTTCCTCCGCCGAAGCCGCGGTGGTTACGCGATAGCCGCTACGGCGAAGAAGCTCGCGCAAGACGGTCAGAACGACAACTTCGTCGTCGACCACCAGCACTTCGTGCGCCGACGGCACGATGGCGGAAGGTCCCCTCGCCGTGGCATCCGCGATGAGCCGAGCGTCGAGGTCTTGCGTGGGGGCGGGCACGCTGCGTGCGGGCTCTTCCATGAAGCCGAAGCGGGTCAGGGTTTCGACGAGCTGGCGGCCGGCCAGCTCCGCGCGCCTTCGCGCACCCACGGCGGCCACCACCCGGCCAAGCTGAGGCAAGAGATCGCGGCCGAGGTAGGCACGCACGCCGCCATAGACCGCGGCTGTCAGACGCTCCGGCATGGGCGCCGAGTCCACGGTCACCACAGCTGCGCCAGCGGCGCGGTCGCGGGCTTCACGCAGGCGAAGCTCGATCCGATCCGTGGGGCCAAGGCTCACGACGATGACGTCGGCTTGGCCCTGCGACGACGTGTTGCCCACGACCCGACTGAGCTCGCCGTCTCCCAGCATCGCCACCACGGGAGCGGCTTGGCTGGCTTCGAGCACCGAGGCCAGCGCGCCCTCAAGGGCCGGCTCGATGGTGCGCAAAGCCGCGCGGTTCTGGGCGATGACGTGGCTGAGCATGAGCGCGCGGGTGCGGGCCCGCCGACACGAAGCCAGATAACGAAGATGGGCGCGAAAGAGCGCGTCGCTGGCGGGCAGCGGCCGGGGCAGCACGGCAGCCGCCTCGTGGGTGAACATTTCGGCGGCCAAGGCGGGATCGCCGTCGACAATGGGCACGATGTCGGCAAAGGGACGAATCTCGCGAGCCGCGGTGAGAATGTTCTGCTCGACGCCGCCTTGATCCAGCACCACGAGCTCGAAGGATTCCTCGGCCAGCCGTTCGAGCGCGATTTCGGAGGACGTCAGCGCGATGACCTCGCCTTCGGCCGCCAGCGCAGCCACCACGCGCGAGCGCTCAGCAGCGGCGGCCACCCCGACCAAGAAACGCTCGCTGGACAGGCGCGCGGCCGCGCGAAACGCGGCGAGGATCTCTTCGTAGCCTGTCTCCGCCATGTGGAGCCGATTCTATGGCATAGCTTCGCGTCTGGCCCAGTTCGTTGGAGCAAATCAGGTCAGGGAGCGCAGGCTCTCGCGATCGGCCAAAATGACCTTGCGACCTTCGGTGTGAATGTAGCCCTTGCGCTTGAACTGGGACAGGGTCAGGGAAACCGTCTCACGCGTCGAGCCGATGAGGTTCGCCATCTCCTGGTGCGTGATCTTGAGCCCGAGGACCAGGCCACGCCGGTGTTCGATGCCGTGTTCGGAGCCAAGGCGCAGTAGCAACTCGGCGAGCTTGGAGCCGACATCCTTGAACACCAGCTGTTCCACCTTGGTCTGCAGGGCGCGCCAGCGGCTAATCATCGAACGCGCGAACAGGTAGGCAACCGGGGCATTGTTCGCAATCAGCTCGTCGAGCCCGGTGCGATCCAGCTCCACGCCCGTCGTGCTCTCCATGGCCTCGACCATTTCTTCCCGCGGGCCGCCCTCGAGAAGACAGGTTTCGCCAAAGTAGTCACCGCCGGTGCGGTAGGCGAGCGTCAACTCTTTCCCATCGCGGGTGACCTTGGAAACCTTCACTCGGCCACTCGCAATGAAGTGCACGGTGTTGGCGCGATCGCCCGGCAAATAGACGACCTGGCGCGCACGGTAGCTTTGCGTTTGGGCCGTGGCCGCGAGCTTGGCCAATGTCTCGGCCGGGGCATCAACCAGGACCGGGCACTTACGCAGGATCTGTACGACGCGCTTCTCTTCCGCTTGGGACATGGCCAAGCAATATCAGACACCCAAGGTCCACAGCAACAAAAATTGTTATCTGGACTACACTTCAGGCTTCGGCTTGGTGCCACGTACGAGCGCGAAGCCGGCCGCGGTTAGGGCGATCGAAGCGATTGAGAGAAGGGTAAGCGCACGGTGGCTGAGGGTTTCCATCCGCTCGTCGAGGTGCAGGCTGGCCAAGGTGATGAGCACGGCATTGTTGCAAAAATGCGCCACCATGGACGGCACGATCGATCCACTTTCGAGCGCAATGAAACCGAGCAGGACGCCGAGGACGGTGGTGGGGATAAGTCGGTAGAGATCCAGGTGAAAGAGCCCGAAGAGCACGGCGGTGAAGACGACCGCGGCGGTGGCGTGGAAGCGCGTGCGCAGCCCGCGCAGGATGGGCCCGCGAAATAGGCATTCTTCGCAGATGGCCGGGCTTGCGGCCACGAGCAGAAGGGTGGAGAGAAAGCCGCGGCTGCCATCCAAGGGGACAAGCGACTTGCGCAGCTCTTCGAGCATCTGCTTGGGCACGGGCAAGAGCCATTCACTGACGATGGCGACCGCAGCCCAGGCGCTGCATCCGGCCAGCGCCGCGCCCAGAACCGCTCGCGCTCTCGGGCGCGAGAATCCAGCGACCCTGGTCAAGGTCTGTCCGGACATACGCGCGAAGAGCCACACCAATCCGAACAGGCCGATCCATTCGGAGGCCAGAAGGCCGCTCGCCAAATGGCGTTTCTCGATGGGCAGGAAGACGAAGTAGAGCAGCAGGAAAGCCAAGGCGAAAAGCACCATGGCGTCTCCGGCGTTGGTGGTACGGGCGGCGAGGCCTGCCCGGCGCTGGTGGCGGGGCGTGGGCGCCACCAGACGTTCGGAATCGTAGATGCGCGCGGCGGCGGCCAGGGCCACCGTCGAGAGGATCAGGGTCGAGGCCAGGGTGGCTAGGCCACCGGACCAAGTCGCTCGACCCACCAAGAGATCGCGGGCCAGCAAGGTGATGTTCATGCCCGGAATCCAGGCGATGATGCCCGCCAGTGGGTATTCGCCGATGGCCCCTGCCATGGCCGGCGCCACGGTGAGAAAGTACACCGGCAAGAGCAGGGTCTGGGCTTCTTTGAAGGTGCGCGCGGTGGCGCCCAGCGCGACGAAGGCCGCCGCGAAGAGCAGAGCTGCGGGAAAGATGACCAGGCTACTTAGCAGGGCGTGGCCCCAGGGAATGTCGAGGACCACGTTTTGGGCGGCGAGACGCAGGATCTGCATCAAGGTGATGGCCATGGAGGCCAGGTTGAGCACACCGGTCAGCGCGGCCAAGGTGGCCACGGCCAGCACCTTGCCGAACATCAGATCGAAGCGGCGGATGGGCGAGCACAGGACCGTTTCGAGGGTGCCACGTTCGCGCTCGCCCGCGGTGACGTCGATGGCGGGATAGAACGCGCCCAGCAACACCATGAGCACGACGAAGAGGGGAAGCGCCTTGGACAGCAAATAGCCGCCGAGGCGCGCTTTGGGGGCCACGTTGCGGCTTTGGGCTAAGAAGCTGGGCGCGCAGCCCTCGGGAAAGGATTTGGCGAGGATCCCGTCCAGTCTCTCCTCGGCGATGTGCGATTCGTCCCGGCTGCCGTCGAAGATGACGGTCAGCTTCCCGGTATCCTGCGGGTCAAGCTCGACCAGCAGGTCGAGTCGCCCCTGCTCGACGTCGGCGGGCGTGCCCGCGGGTAAAAGGACGAAAAGCGTCTTGTTTTCGTGTATCTTGGCGATGAGCGCGTCGCGGAATGAGCCGGTCTCGGCGAGGGCAATGGTGGAAGGCCGATCTTCGCGTTGCTTCTCGCGGCCCGCCGCGACTTGAGCCGCCAGCATGGACAACAGGGGGTAGACCACCAGGGGCAGGAGAATCATGATGGCCAGCGTGCGCCGGTCGCGCAGGGCCTCGCGCAGCTCCTTGCCCAAGGTAAGGAAAACGTGGCGCAGGTTCACGGTGCACCTCTGGGCTCTTCCACCAAGGTCAGGAAAGCCTCTTCGAGCGTGCTCGTGCCGGTTTGGGCGCGGATCTCGGGCGGCGGACCTTCCATGAGGAGGCGCCCGCGATGGAGAAAGCCGATGCGGTCGCACAAGAGCTCGGCTTCGGCCAGGTAATGGGTCGAGAACAACACCGCCTTGCCGCGCTCGCGTTCGCCACGAACGAATTCGCGCATGAACCGACTGGCCAGCACGTCGAGCCCGCTCGTCGGCTCGTCGAGGATGAGCACGGATGGATCGTGGAGAACGGCACGCGCAATGGAGACGCGCTGACGTTCGCCGGTGGAGAGGGCCTCGCAGCGACGGTCGAGAATGCCCTCCAAGGCCAGCGCAGGGGCTAGCGCCCAGACGCGTTTGCCGATGTCGACGCGCGAAAGCCCGTGGATCTGGCCAAAGTAGTCAAGCACCTCACGGGGAGTGAGCCGGCCGAAGAGGCCGGTACTGCCGCTCAGGAAGCCCAGACGACGCTTGGCCTGCGTCGTGTCCGCGTCGTGACCTGCCACCAGCGCCCGGCCGCGGCTGGGCGCGAGCAAGCCCGCGAGCATGCGCAAGGCCGTGGTCTTGCCGGCACCGTTGGGGCCGAGCAACCCATAGATCTCACCTCCGGGAATCGACAGCGAGAGCTCAACCACGGCGAACACGTCGCCGAAGGACTTCGATGCACTGTCGAGAACCGCCAGAGGGTCGGGCATCCTCTCCACCTTACCCGTATTCCGAATAAGAACCCTGGGTTCTTACCAACTCCCGGGATGAGTTCCGTCGGGCAAAGCCCTCCTCCACTCACGCAGCTCTGACGGAAACCGCTCAGGATCGCGCTTGCCGAAGCAGCGCGATCCTGAGGGGCTTGGTGGTTGGCCGCACGCAAGCGTGGGCTTTCCACATGATTCGGGCGTCGCTACGCGACGGCGTCTTTGGCTGCCTTGACCGGACGGGCCTTGACGACCTTGCGGGCCGGCTTGGCCTTGAACACGGCCTCTTGGCCGGTGAACGGATTGATACCCTTGCGCTCCTTCGTCGCGGGCTTCTTGACGACGACCATGCGAACCAGGCTGGGAACAACGAAGAGTCCGTTCTTCTTCAGCTCGGTGTGGCCGATGGCGGCGACGGCTTCGAGAACGCCTTTCACGTCCTTCCGTGTGAGCTTTCCGTCGGATTTGTCGGCGATCGTTTGAATCAGGGCGGATTTGGACAGGGGACCTTTAGCCATCTTCACTCCTCTTGAAAAGTGGATTCTTGACGCTGCCGTTTGCCCAGCCAGGTCGACCCTACCTAGGTCCAGTGCTGCCACGCGAACGACGGCCGACGAACTCTACTCGAAATCGTTGCGCGCATGCGATGAAAAAATACCGATATTTGTAGTCTTTTTGTTCCTGCCTGGCAAAAAGGTGCGAGAAATACGCACGTTTGGTTCCAAGATCGCGACGATCATCGGAAGCGCGCGAACAACGCGCAGATGGCCGGGCCAGCGTCGAAGCAGAGGCCGCCGTCGCAGGTATAGCGCCCGACAGTCCTTTGCCAGCGCTAACGGCGCAGTGTAAAAGCCACGGGGTGCTCCTCGGGACGGTAGGTGCATGAAAAGACTCGTGCGAGCTCTTGCTCACAAACTGCAAGGCGGTTTCATGCCGCCTGCGGGGTGGATCGTCATGCGCGGTCCCCGCTTGCCCTGGCTACTGCTGGCGCTGGCCGCTCCATTTTTTCTAAGCGGGGCGATTCGGGCGCTGACATCCTTGTCGCTTCCGCTTGCCCTGGTGCTTTCGCTGGCTATGTGCGCCGGAATGGCGGCCGGGTTGCGGCCCTGGCTGCGGAGCCAGTGTGTTTGGCCGCCGTCGCCAAGATGGTGGCTGGTCGAAGCGATGGCGCTGCTGCCCGTTGGATTTGCGATCTGGGCACTCTTCGCTCGCGACTTCGGTGGCTTTCCCAACGTCGACGGCTGGGACGGTGGCACTCACGTCTTCATCAAGAACGTCTTCGCCTCCGCCGTTCCCGGAATGTACAACAGTCAGGTCACCTACTATGCCTTCACGTGGTGGCTGGAGAAGCTGTTCCATCTGAATGCGTTTCGCTCGTTCACGGTGGCCTACTACGTGGTGGTCGCGGCGACAGTGGCGGTTCCACTCACCATCACCTTCACCTTGCTGCAAGAGGAGGCGTCAGCGAGGCGAGGCGCCTGGATCGCTGGGGTCGTCGTGGCTGTGCTTTCCACCGTGGGGGTGCTGCTCGTGTCGGGGCTGCCTCTCCTTCACTACAACCAGGCCGCCGGCTACTACGTTCACCTCTTCGGCCTTCTGCCACTCATGATGCTGTGGGCGGCCGATGCTCTGATTCGTCTGCAGATCCTGCGTGTCGCGGTCCTGATGGGTGCGTTCGTACTCTTGCGCTACACCTACGCCCTGAATCTCGCGGACGCCGCGCTCGCCGTGGCATTCGTACTGCTGGTCGAGGGCTTCCGCGGTCGCTGGCGAATCGCCCAAGCCCTTCTGGTTTTGGTCTTCTGCCTGGCCGCAGCTCTGATCGTTCCCGAGTTGCGGCCGATCTTTCAGGTATGGGGTGGCATGCAGCGTTTCGACGTCGACAAGGTCTTCAGGGCGGACATGTTCTTGCTGGGAGCGCTGCCTATCTATCTGCTGGCAACCTCGTGGAAGCCTTTCCCCCTGGGATGTCTTGGCTCGCCGCTTTTCAGGGCCGTTCGCTTTCCCACTGCCTTTGCCGTCGCCAGCAGCGCCCTTTTCCTCATTCTTCGCAAGGGTCCAGGTGTGAAGTACTACTACGTGACGAAGTACCAAATCTGGGCCTGCATACTGCTTGGCTTCGTGCTCGTCATCCTGCTTGCACATTTGGCTGTCACGCTGGCGCGACTCTCCTCGCTGCGCCGGCCTACGGTGTGGTTGCGCGCGGCGGTGGTGGCCGCGCTGCTTGCCTTGGTCCCCAGCCTGTGGGCGACTACCTTTGCGGGCTACAATACCGGCCTGCGCGAGCGCATGCGGCCGCACACGCTGCCCTACAAACAACTACACCCACTGGCCGACGTGGAGGCCTTTGCACGCATCGAGGCCGTTCTTTCCGCCCAGCACAAGATCTTCGGCGGCTACCTCACGGCGTTCTTCCCCATGTTCAGTTTCATGAATGCCGCCCACGGTTTTCATAGCGGACAGCAAGAGTTCTTCCCGCCTGCGATGCTTCCGGGCCACTGTGTCTTCTGGGTCGCCAAGGAACACGACATCTACCGACTCGGCCCCGCCGATCGATTGGACGCTTATCGCAACCAGGTGGCGGCCGCCGGAGCCACCTGCTCCGAGTACGCAGTACCGTGGAAATCCACGCCGCAATCGCTGTGCTACCACTGCTATTGAGTTAGGGCTCGTCCGGAAATTAGTGATACGAGTTCGGCGACGAGGCGCCCGGCTGGCGAGGCGCGAGGAGGAGGAATACTCGACGTATTGCGACGACGAGCAACGAAGCCAGCCGGGATGGATCGGCGGCGAAATCGTATCAATTATTTCTGGACGAGCCCTTACAGCACCTTGCGCAGGAACTGCCCCGTCTGGCTGGCCGCGACCTTGGCCACCTCTTCGGGCGTACCTTGGGCGACGATTTGGCCGCCGCCGGGACCACCCTCGGGGCCGAGGTCGATAACGTAATCCGCGGTTTTGATCACGTCTAGGTTGTGTTCAATCACGATGACGGTATTGCCGGCGTCGACCAGGCGGCTGAGCACTTGCAGCAGCTGATCGATGTCGGCAAAGTGCAAGCCCGTGGTGGGTTCGTCGAAGATATAGACGGTGCGGCCAGTGGCGCGCTTGACCAGCTCCTTGGACAGCTTGATCCGTTGCGCTTCGCCGCCCGACAGCGTGGTCGCGGCCTGGCCAAGTTTGATGTAGCCAAGGCCCACCTCGCGCAGGGTTTCGAGCTTCTGCTGCAACTTGGGGATGTTCTGCAGAAAGCCGCAGGCCTGGCTTACCGTCATGTCGAGCACGTCGGCGATGCTGGCTTGCCGGTATTTCACCTCCAGGGTTTCGCGGCTGTAGCGGCGGCCGGCGCAGGCCTCGCACTCGACATAGACATCCGGCAAGAAGTGCATTTCGATGCGCAGGATGCCATCGCCCTGGCAGGCCTCGCAGCGCCCACCCTTGACATTGAAGGAGTAGCGCCCGGCCTTGTAGCCTCGCGCTTTCGATTCGGGCAGGTTGGCGAAGAGATCGCGGATGTGGGTGAAGATGCCGGTGAAGGTGGCCGGGTTCGATCGCGGCGTGCGGCCGATGGGGGCCTGATCGATGTCGATGATCTTGTCCACATGGGCCAGCCCCTCGATGCCATCGAAAACGGCGTCGGGCTTGCGCGCGCCGTGCAGGCGGTTCTTGAGCACGGGCAAGAGGGTGTCGATGATCAGGCTGGATTTTCCCGAGCCCGAAACTCCAGTCACACAGGTCAGCACGCCGAGCGGGAAGGACACGGTGAGGTTGCGCAAGTTGTGGGTGCGCGCGCCTCGCAGAAGCAGGCTGCGCTGGTTGGCCTGTCGCCGGTGTTTGGGGATCTGAATGGCTTTCTCGCCCGCAAGATAGGCGCCGGTGAGCGACTGCGGGTTTTTTTCGATTTCCTCGGGCGTGCCGGCGGCGACCACGCGTCCACCCAGCTCGCCCGCGCGCGGGCCCATGTCGAGAACGTAGTCGGCGGCCCGGATGGTGTCCTCGTCGTGCTCGACCACCAGCACCGTGTTGCCGAGGTCGCGCAGCTTGATCAGGGTTTCGATGAGCCGGGCATTGTCGCGCTGGTGCAGGCCAATCGACGGTTCGTCGAGGATATAGAGCACGCCTTGCAAACCGCTGCCGATCTGGGTGGCCAGACGGATGCGCTGGCCTTCACCGCCCGACAGCGTGGCGGCCGAACGATCCAGGGATAGGTAGTCCACGCCCACGCTGATAAGGAAGGACAGCCGCGAGGTCACTTCGCGCACGATGCGATGGCAGACCTGCCAGTCGCGCCGGGACAGCGGCAAGGCCCGGATGAACTCGTGTACCTGGCCCACGGTCAGGGCGGTGACCTCGACGATGTTCTTGCCGCCCACGCGCACGCTGCGCGCTTCCTTGCGCAGGCGCGTGCCACCGCACTCGGCGCATGGCGAGTGCGACATGTAGCGATGGAATTCGTCGTAGACCGCCTCGAAATCCTCGTCGGTGTTGCGGCCCTGCTCGCGGCGGCGGCGCTGGTACTCGTCGAAGCGGCGCTGCAAATTGGCCAGCACGCCCTCGAACTCCTTTTTGAATGTATGTTTGCGCCCGTTCTTCTCGAAGGTGAAGGCGATCTCCTTGCCCGCCGACCCTTCGAGGATGAGCTTGCGCTTGTCGGCCGGCAGCTTGTGCCACGGCTGGTAGAGATCGATGTCGAACGCCGCCGCCACCGCGTCGAGGACCTGCTGGAAAAAGGCGCTGTTGCGCCGCTCCCAGGGATCGATAGCGCCCTCGCGCAGGCAGAGATCGGCGTCGACGATCACCAGATCCGGGTCGAAATACATGGTGGCGCCGATGCCATCGCAGGTTGGGCAGGCGCCGGCCGGGTTGTTGAACGAGAACAAACTCGGACCCAACTCGGGCAGGCCCACGCCACAGTCGGGGCAGGCGAATTTCTGCGAGAACAAGAGATCGTCGCCCTCGAGGGGCGAGATCTTGACCAGCCCGCTACCCAGTTTGGCGGCCAGCTCGATGGACTCGGCCAGGCGCTGCTCGATGCCGGCCTTGCGCACCAGACGGTCAATGAAGACCTCTATGGTGTGCTTTTGCGACTTGTCGAGTTTGGGCGGCTCCGCCAGCTCGACGAGCTCGCCGTCGATGTTGGCGCGGACGAAGCCCTCCTGGCGGAGTCGCGCCAGGTCGGCGGCGTAGTCGCCCTTCTTGTCGCGCACCACGGGCGCCAACACCGAGAAGCGCGTGCCTTCGGGGAAGCCAAGCACGCGATCCACCATCTGGGGAATGGTTTGGGAAAAGATGCGCTGGCCGCACTTCCAGCAGTACACCTCGCCGGCCCGTGCCCATAGCAGGCGCAGGTAGTCGTAGATTTCCGTGACGGTGCCGACGCTGGAGCGCGGATTTCGGCTGCCCGATTTCTGTTCGATGGCGATGGCGGGGGAAAGGCCCTCGATGGAATCGACGTCGGGCTTTCCCCGCTGTTCGAGAAACTGGCGCGCATAGGCCGACAGGGACTCGACGTAGCGGCGCTGGCCCTCGGCGTAGATGGTGTCGAAGGCCAGCGACGACTTGCCCGAACCCGACAGCCCGGTCAGCACTACGAGCTTGTCGCGTGGGATCTCCACGTCGATGTTCTTGAGGTTGTGCTCGCGCGCGCCTTTGACGACGATCTTCTTCATGGCCACCAAGGCTGGCCGTCACCCCCGCTGGAGCACGGTACGCAGCCCTACCCACCCTGCACAGTAACAGAAGGCGCGCGTGCTAATCGAGGGTCAAAACGCGATGCCGGCCGAGATGCGCAGATAGGGCGCATTGCGCCCGACGTGTCCGATGGCTACCGGACTGGTGGGGATGGTGCTGGATCCAGCGCCGCCCGGCAAGGATTGTAACGAGAAGTCACTGCCCGACGAAAGCGTGTAGCCACCCTCGATCTGGCCCATGACCCCCACGAACGGCGCCGACGGGGATTGCCAGAAGCGAAGGCCAGGTGAACGCAGCGAAACGCCGGCCCCGGCCGTTCCCTGGCCGAAGACTTTTCGGTCGTGCAAGCTGCCTGGGCCACTGCCCAAGGTGAGCTTGTCCCAGCCCACGCCGCCAGCGAGCCGGGCGTAGGGCGCGAGCCAACGCAAGAGGTGGTAGCGCAGGGAAAGGCCGAGCGAGATGACGTTGGTGTCGAGCTTTTCGCCAAGGCTGGTGTCTTCCTGGAAGTTGGAGGCCGACGTCGTGATCCAGCTCAAATCCACTCTAAGCGTTGCCTTGTCGTTCGGGCGCAGGACATCGGCTTGCAGGGATAGCCCGCCGGCCGTCGGCGCGCGCTTGCCCGCGACCCGCTTGGCCGCGTCGTCCTGCAGCCAGGTCGTTCGGGTCTCTAGCGCGACTTCGAAGCGCAAGGGATCCCACGAGGTCACCGGCCCCTCTGGCACGAGCACCTGTGCCGCCGGTTTGGGTTGCGCAGCCGGTCGGGGCGCGCTGGGCCAGTCGTCGTAGGAGGAGCCCTGATAGGCGGAGGACTGCGCCCGCGCCAGGGAGGCGGGTAAAAGGCACGTCGCCGCAAGCAGCGACAGGGCAGTACAAGTCGTCTTCTTCATGGTTGACCTCGGTCAAGGTAGTTCGAATACAGGAAGCCGTAGGCAGTGCGCGCGGTGGCGCGGTCAGGTTTGTCGGCATCGAGGAAGGTCAGGTTGCCAATCCTGTCGGGATCGTCCTGTCCGACCACGATGTAGCGCGGCCCGCCGACGGTGCTGGGTTGGTCGAGCGCCTGAATGCTGGTGATGTTCTGATCCAGCCAGATGGAAGCGGGGGCCAGGCTGGCTTCCCCGCTGCGCGCCACCAGATTGAAGTAGCTGAGCTTTGTCCCCGACGACACGCCCCACAGACGGCTTGGATTGCGTGTTTCGAGGTAGGGGTTGCCAAAGGCACTGCTGGCTGTGATGTCGACGAAGCGGCGCGTGGAAAACTCGACCACTGTGAAGGCGCTGATGGACTCGGGCTTGCCGAGCACCAGCACGACGATGCCCTGATCGACCAGCGGCCAGACATCGCCCGCGGCGGCGGGCAAGGGCGAGTCGCTGATGGCGAGCCCACCCGTGGACTCGACTTGTTCCAGATCCGCGAAGAGCACGCTGGTACTGCCGTAGAGCGTATCGACGAGCATGGCCTGATTCCTCGGCACCCCGGCCTGATCGGGAACCGTAAAGGGAACGATGGTGTCGGTCGGGATCGAGGTCGCGATGTTAAGGGTGTGGCTGGTGCTGGGATCGATGATGACAAGGCTTCTGTTGGCGGGCGCCAGAACGGCCAAACGCGTGCCGGTTCCCGAGCCGTAGAGCACCATGCCGGCCGGATTCGCCCCCACGCTAAGCATGGACAGCGAGGCGTGGAAATCGTTGTCAGGGCTGCCGGCCAGCGGCAGTGCGGGCCAAAGATCGGTGAGCGTGATCTGGAAGACGTCCTTGGCATTGCCGGCCCGCACATAGATGTTCAGATTGGCGGGGTCGAACACGATCTGGTCCGGGCTGAAAGTGCAGCCGGTGCTTTGTGGGCAAAGCGGCACCGAGATCTCGGTGCGGTCGGTGTGGTCGAGGTCCAGGATGGTGACGTAGTTCTGCGACAGCACTACCGCCAGCGAGCGAGATCCAGCCTTGAAAGGATAGGGCGGCGAAAACTCGATACGGGTCGGCACGCCGCCCAGGCTGCGGATCGACTTGGTGGGCAGGGACAATTTGGGATTCGGCTTGGGCAGCGTGAAATCGACGATGGTCATTTCGTTGGGATTGTAGAGGCCGGTATCGCTCGCATCCTGCGTGGATGACGTGTAGTAGAGGACGACGAACCTTCCATCCGCCGACTGGGCCAGGCCATCGAAGCGGCCGGCGAGCAGGCGGACGTCAGGGGCAACGTCGGGGTTTGCATCGACGATCTCAAGCTGGGGTGAAATGGCCGCGATGCTGGCGGATCCGCTATCGCCGTTGCTCAAGACCAGCATCTGGTTGGCGCTGTTGCGCTTGACCGCCGCGATGGGGGCCTTGCCCACGGTCACGAACCGGGGCTTGAAGGCTGCGTCCGCCGGATCCAGCAGGTAGGCGGTGTGCGAATTCTTCTCCACGTAGGCGACCCGATCGTCTAGCGCCACCAAGGGCAACAAATCGTTCTTGGGTTGCCAGAAGCTAGGGTTCGAGCTGTCGCACCCGGCATGGGGTACGAGGAGCAGCGACAGGACCAAGAATCGAGGTCTCATTGTTGGATCCTTCCGTTGAGAGCGAAGCCGGTGACAGTTCTCACGCTGCCGCTCATCCAGTCGATGAAACTGATGCGTCCGTCGGTGTAAACCTGACCGACGAAGACATTGTGCGACCCCGACAAGGCCTCGATGGAATTGGGCGGACTGCCGAGGGGGAAGTCGTCGACCAGAAAGCTGGTCAGCGAAATGCGCTCGGCGATGCGCACGGAGGCCTTGTCGTCGCGCAGAAGCACGAACGCGTAGGAGGAATCGGGCGTAATGGCGAACGGATTGGGATTGGCGGCGGTGGACACGACCTTCTTGTATCCATCCTCGAGGCGGACCATGGTGTAACCGAAAGCAGTGTCAGCGCTGCTCGAGCTCTGTCCCGTGGTTCCGCCGCTGCCCGAAGCGGTCGGAACGGTGTGCACCACCAGCGCCGAATTCTCGTCGGGAGCGATGGCGATGGCGCGGATGGCTTTGGTCAAGTCCACGGTTCGATACTCATTCTGGGCGAAGTCGAGAATGACCAGGCTCTTGCTGGGGACTGCGGTCGTGTACAGCACGGCGTACTTGCCCTTGGGGCTCATGGTGACCGAGCCGATGGTGACACCGTCGAACTGGTAGGAGGTTTGCGGAACGGCACCTGTGAAGCCGTCGGGGATGGCGATGCCGACCAGCTTGCTCTCGTCGCGAAGCACGGCGAAGGCTTGGTTACCCGAGGGCAGAAGGTCGAGGTCGGTCACCTGGCTCGACAGAACGAGGGAGGTGACCTTGTGGGTCTTGAGGTTGACCAGCAGCAACTCGGGCGAGCCTTCTTGCCGGGCCACGGCGTAGTTTCCGTCTGACGTCACCGACACGTCGACGGGCTTTCCGCGTATCGGCGGCGGTGGCACGGGTGGCAGATCAGGGGTCGCCTCCTTGGTCGTCGCGCTGTCGCCCTTGCCGGGGCCCTGATCTGGCGCAGGCACCGCGTCCGACGTGCCGCCACCATCGACCGGTGAGGGGCCGCCGTCCACGGCCGAAGTGCCGCCATCGACCGACGAGGTCTGGCTGTCGATGGGGGAGCCGCCGTCGAAGGAATCGGTCAAGGCGTCCGGGGCCCTGGGCAGGGGCGCGCCGCCGTCCACGGCCAGTGAAACCGTCGATGTATTGCCAATGGAGGTGAAGGGCGCGATAGCGGGTCCAGTGATGTTGGCGAAGCGAAGCTCGGAAATGCCGTCATCAGTGACTACGAAGGCCGCCGTGTTGTCGCTCGAGAACACGACCGCGCTGGGGTTGTAGCCCACGCTCATCGAGATCACCTCATCCCCGGAGCCGTCTGAGGCGCTGGACAAAGCCACCACCGCGACCTCCTGGGTGCTTCCCGACGACGATGTCGATGCCGTTTGGCTGCCGCCGGTGCCCGTCAAGGGGATCTGAGAGGCGTCGAACCAGATCACAGCGTGAAGGCCGTCGGGCGAGATGGCGATGGTGTTGGCCTTGGCCACGATGGGAATGGGGCTGCTATTCATCTTGGTCCCGCGCAGAATGCGCAGGGTGTGCGAGCCGGCGTTGACGACCAGGGCGATGTCCTGGCCCGGCACGGTGGCCACGTAGGTCGGCGAGTCCCCAGGCGCGAGCTCGTCGATGGCCAGGGTCGTCGAGTCGATGACGGACACGGTGTTGCGGCTGGGGTTGGCGACGTAGACGTAGTGGGCGCCAGCCTGCGGCGCAAGGAAGTCGAGCTTCTGCTCCTGTTCGGGCGGCAGGGTCGTTGCGCCGCCCGAGCCTGCCGATCCTGCGAAGCCACCGATGCTCATCGCCCCGCCTGAGCCGTAGGTGAAGCCGGCGTCACGCATTCCGTAGCCGGCGGGGCTGTTGGATCCCGCGGAGCCTCCCGAGGCTCCGCAACCCACGATCGGTACCAGCAGTGCACACAAAACCAAACGGTATTTGTTCATGGCAAACAGCTTCATGCAGCAATTTGCGTGCCGTAAGCCAAAGCTGCGGAAACGTTGGCTCGCCCTGCGCACCGAGCGATGGTTGCCTGACAAGCCTGTCGCGGTCTCGTCGCCTGGCGGAGTGTTTTCCGATGCGGGCTTCAGACCTGCCCATTCTTGCCGAAGATCAATTACTCCGAGCGGTTTCCTAGTAGGTGTGCGATGCAGATATCAACGGTGCAGGTAGCAGGCGGAAAAACCAGTCTGCGTGTGGACGGGGACACGGTCTTCCTCGCAGGCGAGATCGACCAGCTCAGCCCGCGCGACTTTCTGGCTGGCTTCTTCGAAATCGTTCACAACATGGCGCTCGGCGAGGGTATCGGCGAGGTCAAGGTGAATGTGACGGAGCTGTCGTTCCTCAACTCGTCCGGGATCAAGGAGTTCCTGAGCTGGATTCTGCGTCGCAACCGCATTCCCACCGACAAGAAATACAAGATCAACTTTCTCTTCGATCCGACCGTGGCATGGCAACCCATCACCCTGCCTCGGCTTCGCGACCTCGATGCCCACGGCATCTTGCTGACCCCGGTCAGCCAACCGCGCCAGATACCCCTGCAGGTAGTTCGTTAGGTCGTTTCTGGGCCGCGGGTCATCAGGATCTTGCCCGAGCGGACCAGCTCGACCAGACCGAACGGCCGCAGCAGGGTGATGAAGCTATCGAGTTTTTCGCTGGCGCCGGTCACGCGCAGGATGAGCGAGCTTGAGCTGCAGTCCACCACCTTGGCCTTGTAGTGCTCGGCGGTCTGCAAGATGACCGTGCGTTCGTCGAGGTTGGCCTGGATCTTCACCAGCGCGATTTCTGTTTCCACCACCGCCTGCCCGGTGTGGTCGATGGCGCGCACCACATCCACCAGTTTGGCGACCTGCTTGATGATTTGCTCAAGCGTGTCGGGGTCGCCGCTGCAGGTGATGGTCATGCGCGAGAAATCCGCGCTGGACGCATCGGGACTGACCACCAAGCTTTCGATGTTGTACCCGCGGCGGGCAAACACCAGGGCCACGCGCACGAGAACACCGGGTTGGTTGCGCACCAGCGCGGAAATGGTGTGAAGGGGCAAGGTTGGAGAGATCGTCAAGGTCGGCGAAGTCGGCGAAGTCGGATTGGACGGATTGCTCGGATTGCTTGCTGTCGTCGTTGCGAGAGAGTTCATGGTCTACCTTCTAGATATGGACATGATTCTGTGACTCGATGGATAGGCCTCGGCTAGGTCGATCCCGATGGCTTTTCCAGCGTGACCTTGGGCGGCTCGATGATCATGTCGCTCAAAGCGGCGCCCGCGGGAATCATGGGGAAGACGTTGTCTTCCTTGACCACCTCGGCGTCGATCACACATGGGCCGTCGTTGTATTCCATGGCCGCCTGAAGCACTTTGTCGACGTCGGCCGCGCGGCGCAGGTGGAAGGCCTTGATGTTGTATGCCTCGGCCAGCTTGACGAAATCGGGATTGCCCTCAAGGTCGGTGCCCGACAGCCGGTTCTCGTAGAAGAGCTCCTGCCACTGACGAACCATGCCGAGGAAGTGGTTGTTGATGACCAGGACTTTGACCGCAATCTTGTTGACCGCGGCGGTGGCCAGCTCGGACAAGGTCATCTGGAATCCGCCATCGCCGACCACGGCCCACACCGGCTTGTCCGGGCAGCCCAGCTTGGCGCCTACGGCAGCGGGGAAACCGAAACCCATGGTGCCCGCGCCGCCCGACGACAGCCAGTGATGGTTCTTGGTGGTGAGAAGGAACTGGGCTGCCCACATCTGGTGTTGGCCCACGTCGGTGGTCACGATGGCATCGCGGCCGCCGAGCTTGTCCAGGCGATCCAGGATGTGCTGCGCGCGTAGCCCACCCTTCTTCGGATAGTGCAGCGGAAACTGCTCGCGCCAGGCGCGAATCTGGGCCAGCCAGGCGTCGGAATCGCACGGGCCAATCAGAGGAAGCAGATCCTCGATCACCAGTCTGGCGTCGCCGGCCAGGCACACCTCGGGTTGCAAGACCTTGCCAAACTCGGCCACGTCGATGTCGACGTGAATCTTCACCGCGCCCTTGCAGAAGGTGGAGAGCTTGCCGGTGATGCGGTCGTCCCAGCGCGAACCGATGGACATAATGAGATCGCAGCCGTCCACCGCCTTGTTGGCGTAGGCGGTGCCGTGCATGCCCAGCATGCCGAGATGAAGGTCGTGGTCCTCGGGTACCGCGCCCTTGCCGAGCAGCGTATTCACAATCGGGGTCTTGAGCTTCTCGGCGAATTTCAGGATGGCCTTGCCCGCGTTCGAAATCACGGCACCGTGGCCGACCAAGAGGATTGGCCGGCGCGCCTTGGCCAGGTAGGCCGCCGCTTGCTTGAGCGCCGCGGGGTCGGCGTGCTCGGGCACGTGGTAGCCCGGTAAATCGACTTTGTCGACGAGGGGCGCCAGACAGGGCGAGGCCAGCACGTCCTTGGGCAGATCGATGAGCACCGGCCCCGGCCGTCCCGAGTTGGCGATGAAGAAGGCTTCCTTCATCACGCGCGGAATGTCCGCCACGTTCTTGACCAGGTAGCTGTGTTTGACGGCGGCGTAGGTGATGCCCGTGACGTCCGCTTCCTGGAATCCGTCCTTGCCCAGCATGGGGCGAATGACCTGGCCACACAGCACGATCATGGGAACCGAGTCGGACAGGGCGGTGAGCAGGCCGGTCACCGTGTTGGTGGCGCCTGGCCCCGAAGTCACCACCACGACGCCGGGTTTGCCGGTGGCGCGGGCGAAACCATCGGCCATGTGCGTGGCGCCTTGCTCGTGCCGGGTAAGGATCAGCTTGATTTTCGACTCGTAGAGGGCGTCGAAGAGCGGGATCGCCGCGCCACCTGGTAGTCCAAACACGACTTCGACCCCTTCGCGCTCAAGGCACTGCACGACTTTGTCGCCGCCCGTGGGAATCTTGCCCGTGGACGGTGACTCAGCAGCCACCTTGCCACCAAGATTTGGATTTCTTCGAGAACTTGAACTCTTCTTCACAATCTTCTTAGACATCTTTGCACTTTCAAGGTTAAATCGACGCGAACGAGACAACTATGTGGCAAATCATGTCGACTTTCAACAAAGTTTGTTCACTTCCTCGTAATCGAATCTACGATCACACCGATGATGTCGCAATGATGCAATGCGATTCCAGAGGTCCCTGGACGAAGAAATGAAACCACAGAGGACACGGAGAACACAGAACTCGGAAAGAAAGGGGTTCTCGGATCCTGGATCCAACCCCTTTCTTCTCTTCCGGCCTCTGTGTCCTCTGTGTCCTCTGTGTTCTCTGTGGTTTTCTTCTCTGCGCGCTACTCGACCGTTACGCTCTTGGCGAGGTTGCGCGGCTGATCCACGTCGGTCCCGCGCGCCACGGCCATGCTGTAGGCCAGAAGTTGGAGCGGCAGCACGGTGACGAGCGGCTGCAGGAGCGGCGGCGCATCCTCGACCCACAGCACGTCCTGGCAAAGGGACTTGATCGCTTCGTCGCCCTTGGTCGCCACCGCAATGACGTGACCCTCGCGCGCGCGCACCTCGGCCAAGTTGGACAGGACCTTGTCGTACCCCTTGCCCTGGGTTGCGATCACCACCACGGGTAGGCCGTCGTCGATGAGGGCGATGGGGCCGTGTTTCATTTCGCCCGCGGCGTAGCCCTCGGCGTGGATGTACGAAATCTCCTTCAGCTTCAGCGCGCCTTCGAGGGCGATGGGGTAGTTGGTGCCGCGACCGAGAAAGAGGAAGTCGCGCGCGTGCATGTACTTGCGCGCGAGCTCGCGCAGGTTGCCGGTGGAGCGCAAGGTTTCGCTCATCTTATGTGGCATGTGCACGAGATCGCCGACGAGATCGGCCGCGCCTTTGCCGACAAGGGCGCCGCTTCGCCGGCCGAGGTGGATGGCGAGCAAGGCCAGGGCGGCGAGCTGCGCGGTGAAACACTTGGTCGAGGCCACGCCGATCTCGGGTCCGGCGTGGGTGTAGAGCACCAAGTCCGATGCCCGCGCAATGGCGGAATCGACCACGTTGCAGATGGCGAGAGCACGGGCGCCGCGCGCCTTGGCCTCCTTGATCGCGCACAGGGTGTCCAGGGTTTCGCCGCTCTGGGAAATGGCGACGACCAGATCCTTCGCGCTGATCACGGGCTCGCGGTAGCGGAATTCGCTCGCCAGATCCACCTCGCACGGGATGCGGGCCACGTTCTCGATGAGGAACTTGCCGACCAGGCCCGCGTGATACGAGGTTCCGCAGGCCAGGATGACCACGCGGCCGGCAATCTCGCCGAGCGACTGGCCATCCAAGCTCACATCGCTGGTGTCCAGAAGCAGGCGGCTGCGCAAGGTATCGCTCACGGCCTGGGGCTGCTCGTGGATCTCCTTGAGCATGAAATGTGGATAGCCGGCCTTTTCGGCCTGTCCCGCGGTCCAGGTGATGGTGCGCGGCGTGCGCACAATCGGGTTGCCATCGATATCCGTGAATTCCGTGGAATTCCTTCCCAGCGCCACCACGTCGCCGTCTTCGAGGAAGATCATCTCGCGCGTGTATTCGAGAATGGCCGGAGCATCGGAAGCGAGAAATCGCTCGCCGTCGCCCAGTCCGATCACCAAAGGTGAAGAGTTCTTTGCTGCGACGATTTCGTCGGGATGCCGGTCCGACATCACGGCGATGGCATACGAGCCCTCCACTTGCTTGAGAGCCTTGCGGACCGCATCGGCCAGGCTCTTGGCCCCAGCCACCACGGCTTCGTCGACAAGGTGGGCAATGACTTCGGTGTCGGTTTGCGACTGGAATTCGCGGCCGGCGGCCTTGAGGCGATCGCGCAGGACGGCGTGATTCTCCACGATACCGTTGTGGATGACGGAAACCGATCCGGACCTGTGGGGATGCGCGTTCTCGTCGGACGGTCGGCCGTGGGTGGCCCAGCGGGTGTGACCAATGCCGAGAGTGCCCTTGGGTGGGTTTTCAGCGAGAAGTTTTTCGAGCGCCGCCAGCTTGCCCTGGCAGCGTACGACCTGCGTATGCTTTCCGACCAGCACCGCCACGCCGGCCGAATCGTAGCCGCGGTATTCCAGTCGGCGTAGCCCACTCATGAGAACTGACGTCGCATCGCGCGACCCTGCATAACCGACGATTCCGCACATGGACTAGGTCTACTAGGCGGTATCGGGCACAGCAAGGCTCTTCTCGGCCAGCGACGAGGCGAGGTCGAGAGCGGCGAGAAATCCCTGGAATTTCGCACGGCCGGTGCCAGCGATGTCGTAGGCCGTGCCGTGATCCGGCGAGGTGCGCACGAAGGGCAATCCCAAGGTCAGGCTGACGGCCTCGTCCGAGGCTAGCAGCTTGATGGGGATTTGGCACTGATCGTGGTACAGCGCCACCACAGCGTCGAATTCGCCGACCAGCATTTGGCGGAAGATGGTGTCGGGTTCGTGCGGGCCGCTCACTCGCGCGGCCAGGCCCGAGGTCGAGAGCAAGCGCTGCGCGAGATTGACCGCAGGCAGGACGAGGTGGGTCTCTTCGTCGCCCAGGCGTCCGCCTTCGCCAGCGAGCGGATTGAGACCGGCCACCGCCACGCGCGGCAGACGGACGCCGAAATACGTGGAGAGTGCCTGCGCGGTGAGCACGGTCGTCTGGGCGATGCTCGATGCGCTGAGGAGGGTCGGGACCTGGCGCAAGGGTACCCGGCCTGTCACCATGGTAATACGCAGCCCGGAGCCGATTTGCATGGTGGCGCAGCTCTTGGCGCCTACCCGGTTGGCCAGGAACTCCATGTGGCTGGGGAACGGCATTCCCGCCCGGCTGGCCCATTCGCGCGAGACGGGGGCCGTGACCAGGGCGGCGACCTTGCCGCCAATCACGGCATCCGTGGCCGCCGCGAGGTACTCGACCTGCGCGCGGCCGGTGATCTCGCTGGGCAACCCGGGCTGCACGTCGTCCTCACCGAGGTGGGTAACCGAAACCACGCTGGCGCTTTTGGGCAAGGTGACCCTCGCACGCACCGCCGCTCGTTCGAGCACGCCCGCGTCGCCGAAAATGGTCACATCCACCCCGGGGCGGGCAGCGAGTGCGCACACAACGACCTCCGGACCAATTCCGGCCGGACAGCCGATGGAAACCCCGATTCGCGGCGAAAACGCCATGTTCCTCCATCATACAACGAGGTCCGACCCGCCCCTAGCGATTGCACGCGCACCGGCACCTCTCGCGGGAGTAGAAGCCGAGCACGAACGCTGCCATGGCGCAAGAAAGATTCTGGGCGGGTGGCAGAATCGTCGCCTTCCTCTTGGCTTCACCTGTTTCCGGGTGCAATACTCGATGGAGGTATGGACGACTTCCATTGCTCCTTCTGCCAGAAACGCCGGCGCGAGGTGAGAAAGCTCATCTCGGGGCCGCGTGTTTTCATCTGCGATGAATGCGTTGCCCTGTGCAACGATATCATCGCCAAGGAAGAGGCGGCGGAGCGTCCACGCTATCCCCGGCCGCGTGAGATCTACGACGAGATCGACAAGTACGTCATCGGCCAGGAACGGGCCAAGAAGGCACTGTCGGTTTCGGTCTACAACCACTACAAGCGCATCGGCCAGCGCGGCAAGGCCGCCGACGTCGAAATCCAGAAGGGCAACATTCTGCTCATCGGTCCCACCGGTTGCGGCAAGACCCTTCTCGTGCAGACCCTGGCGCGCAAGCTCGACGTGCCCTTTGCCATGGCGGACGCCACCACCTTGACCGAGGCGGGTTACGTGGGCGAGGACGTGGACAGCGTCATCAAGTCGCTCTACCGCAACGCCGGCAACGATCCCGAGAAAGCTTCGCGCGGCATCGTTTGTATCGACGAGATCGACAAGATCTCGCGCAAGGGCGGCGGCCCCTCGGTGACCCGCGACGTCTCCGGCGAGGGCGTGCAGCAGGCACTGCTCAAGATCCTGGAAGGAAAGCAAGCCACCATCACCCCCGATGGGGCCCGCAATCGTCCGCAGCAAGAGCTCATCCAAGTCGACACCACGAATATCCTGTTCGTGTGCACCGGCGCCTTCAATGGGCTGGAAGAGATCGTCCGCCGCCGCATCGGCAAGAGCGGCCTCGGGTTCGGCGCTGCCATCGCCAAGAGCGAGGAATCCAAGAACGAGCTTCGCGCCAAGGCTCGCACCGAGGATCTCATCAAGTTCGGCATGATTCCGGAGTTCATGGGCCGTCTGCCCATCATCGTGGGCGCCGACGAGCTGGACGTGGACGATCTGGCCCAGATTCTGTGGAAGCCCAAGAACGCCCTGTCCAAGCAGTACGAGCGCCTGCTGGAAATGGAAGGCGTCAAGCTTCGCTTCACCGAGGATGCCCTGCGCAGCGTGGCCGAGGAAGCCGCCCGACGGAAGTCCGGCGCGCGCGGCCTGCGCGCCATTCTGGAAGAGGTCATGCTCGACGTGATGTACGAGATCCCCTCGCTGTCTGGGGTCACGGAGTGCGTTGTCACCCGCGATGTGGTTGTGTCGCGCGGTCGACCGCAGCTAATCAAGGAGAAAAAGGCGTCCTAGTCGCGCTAGTATTGGCGCCAGGATCGCACCACAGGCGCGCAAGGACGCTAAACTCGGTGGGTCGCCCTACCGAAGGATCTTCATAGGCCCACTTTTCGCGAGGAAACCATGCTGACCAATGCCGAGAAGGAACAACTCAAAGGCGTGCTCGAAACGGCCAGGAAACGCCTGGCCAAGGTGGGCGAACGCGCGCTGAACTATTCGATGAATCACGAGCGCAACATCGGCCGCGATTCCATCGACGAGTCCATGGAAGAAGAGATCTTTTCCACCGAGATGCGTCTCCATGATCGCGAGAAGTATCTGCTGGGCAAGGTCGACAAACAGATTGCCCGCCTCAAGGACGACTCCATCGACGTGTGCGAGAGCTGCGGGGAAAAGATCGCCTTCAAGCGTCTCTTGGCCAGGCCCGTGACCACCCTGTGCATCGACTGCAAAGAGCAGAACGAGCGCGAGGAAGCCGCGGTCGAGCAGGCCGGACAGGGCGCGGGGCTCGATGGCGGTGGCCTCGGCGAGCTTGGGGTGGCCGACGAATAGCCGCCGCGCGCATCCCCGGATCTCGGTTTTGCCCACGCCCGGCTTGCGCCTCTGCTATATAATCCGCGCCATCAAGTCAGGCGGCCCGCCCGATGCCCGATAGTCGTTATCGAATCACAGAGCGAATTGCTGCCGGTGGAATGGCGGAGGTCTTCAAAGGCGTCGCCGAATCCTTGCAGGGTTTTCGCAAGAACGTCGCCATCAAGCGCGTCTTGCCCGCGCTGACCAAGAACCAGAAGTTCATCACGATGTTCCTGGACGAGGCGCGGCTGTCGCTGTTCCTCCAGCATGCCAACATCGTCCAGGTCTTCGACATCGGCCATGCCGACGACACCTACTTCATCGTGATGGAGTTCGTCGACGGCGTGGATCTGAAGGCCATCATGGAATGGCGCCGTCGCATCGGCCGCCGCCTGACCATTGGCCAAACCATCTACATGACCATGGAGGTCTGCAAAGGGCTCGCCTATGCCCACGAACTCGTTCATCCCGAAACTGGCGAGCGCCTGGGCATCGTCCACCGCGACGTTTCGCCCGCCAACGTGCTCATCTCGAAGAACGGCGAGATCAAGCTGGCCGACTTCGGGTTGGCCAAGGCCGCCAGCCAGGTGGAATCGACCGACCCCGGCGTGGTCAAGGGCAAGATGAGCTATCTCTCGCCCGAGGCCGCGCGCGGCGAGAACGTGGATCAACGGGCGGATATTTTTTCCGTTGGGATTCTCCTTTACGAAATGTTGACCAGCAAGCGGCTGTTCTACGGAGACACCGACTATCAGACGGTCGAGCTGGTCCGCAACGCCAAGATCCCGCCCATCGCCACGCAGAACCCCGAGGTCGAACCCGAGTTCGAGGAGATCTGCCGAAAGGCGCTGGCCCGCCGCACGGAAGATCGCTTCCAGACCGCGACCGATTTGCAGGATGCGCTGGCGCACTACCAGTTCTCGCGCGGGCTGAAGATGATCCAGCGCGACATCGCGGAAATGGTTCGCGCCTGCATCGAGGATCAGGCGACCCAGTCTTCCGGCGGCAAGGCCAAGCGCTTCGGAACCATCGACACCGTCCTGCACTCTGAGCTCGACGCCTTCACCTCGCTGGAATTCGACAACGCGGCCCAGGATGGCCAGGTGGTCGCGCCCGCCGACGGGGGGCTGCAAGTCGGCAGCTTTATCGATCCGCGCGCATGGTCGTCCGAGGCCGACTGGCCAGGCCTGCGCTCAAGCGGCCGGCGCGATACGGTCGGCGAATTTCCGCGCCGGGATTCGCAACCCTACCAGCGCGACACCGTCAACGACATGCAGTCCAGAAGCAGCCAGTCCTTGCCTGCCGCCGCGCCGCCTGCTCAGCCGCCCATGGTGCCGCCGCCGGCTGGTCCCATGGCCAACGTTCAGGTTTTCTCGCAACCTGCACAGATGCCCGGAGCGTACGCGCCCATGCAGCCGCAGCCCGCGCGATCGCACGTGATTTCTCGTAGCGTCCTGCTTGGCATCATGGCCAGCGCGGTGGTGATAGGCGCGGTTTTCGCCTGGCTGCTCTTCAGCGGACGATAGCGCTCTTCTTTCAGGCCATTGGCAGCGCGGTGGTCGTGGTATGAAAGGCGCCTTGCCGGGGTACGCCGGGTCAAATGAAAGTGGACATCATGCTGCACAGAAAACACGTGGACGCGAAGGGCAACTGGGTTAGTTACCGGCCGGACATCAAGATTCTCGACTGCACCATTCGCGACGGCGGGCTGGTGAACGATCACAAGTTCGACGAGTCCTTCGTCAAGGCGGTGTATGAAACCTGCGTGGCCTCTGGCGTGGACTACTGCGAGCTTGGCTACAAGGGCGCGCGTCGGCTGTTCGCGGCCGGCCAGCACGGAGAGTGGAAGTTCTGCGACGAAGATGTCGTCCGCCGCGTGGTGGGCGACGGCCCGCGCACCATCAAACTCTCGGTCATGGCGGACGTGGATCGCACTGACTACAAGACCGACATCGGGCCCAAGGAAAAGAGCGTGATCGATTGTGTGCGCGTGGCCTGCTACATCAACCAGATTCCGGGCGCGCTCGACATGATCAGGGACGCGCACGACAAGGGCTACGAGACGGCGCTCAACATCATGGCCGTCTCCTCGGTGCAGGATCGCGAGCTCGAGGACGCCCTGGCCGCGGCCGCCAAGAGCCCCGTGGATACCGTCTACGTCGTGGATTCCAACGGCGCGCTCTATTCCGAGCAAGTGCACGACATCGTCATGGGCTTCCTCGCCGCGCTGGAAGGCACGGGCAAGCACGTCGGCATTCACGCCCACAACAACATGCAGCTCGCCTACGCCAACACCATTGATGCGCTCATTGTGGGCGCCAATCGCTTGGACGCCACCATCGCCGGGCTTGGCCGCGGCGCGGGCAACTGCCCGCTCGAGCTCCTGCTCGCGTTTCTCAAGAATCCGAAATTCCACCTGCGGCCGGTCATCGCGTGCATCGAGAAGGAATTCCTTCCGCTGCGCCAGAAGATGGACTGGGGCTACAGCATTCCCTACATGATCACCGGCATGCTCAACGAGCACCCGCGCTCGGCCATCGCCGTACGCGAAGGCGCTCATCCCGACCAGTACCTCGCTTTCTACGACCAGATGGTCGAGAAGTAGCAAAACCTTCGCAGGTGACACGTCTAGGGTGGGCAGAAAAGGCTGCTACAATTTCCGCGCATCGTGTGCTTTCTCTCCTACGAATCTAGACTAAGGAACGCCTGACTTGGCAGCCTGGGGGACATTGCTTTTGTGGCTGGCCGCCACCACGAACTTGGCCAGCGCCGAGGATGTATCGGCGGTCCTGCGCCAACTTGGCGACGCCGATCTGGTCCTTCTAAACGATCCGGCCGGCACCCGTCCGGCGCGCGTGCTCTTGGCCACTCGGGTTGAGGCACCCGTCGAGAAAGTCCGGCAGATCATCGCGGATCCAGCGGCCTTTGGCAAAGCCATGCCGTCTTTTCGTCGTGTCGAGGTTGTTTCCAAGCGCCAACGCGCCCCCGACGAGAGCGAGCTTGAAGTCGTTTGGGAGTTGGAGGTACCGCTGCGCAATTTGAAGGGCAAGCTGTGGTTGCGCGAGCAGGAGACTGGGGTGGATCTCACACTGGTGGAAGGCGATTTCTCGCCTGGCCTCTTTCACCTCGCCGCGCAGAAGGAAAAGAACGGGCGCAAAGACCAGAAAGACCAGGAGGATCAATCCGTGCTGACCATCGAAGGCTTCGCCAACGTGCGCGACGTGAACTGGGTCACGCGCCATATGGTCCGGCGCTCGCCCATCGCCGAGCCCGCCATCACCGTCGCCGCGGTCTACGTCATGCTCAAATCGCTCGCACAACTGGCCGAGGGCTCATCGCTCGCGCGTCCAAGCGCCGCCATGGCCGCGCCCGAGCCTTCCAGCTTGAGCGGCACGCAGACCGGCACTGCCGCCCACGCCTACGCGCCGGGCCGGCGGGTCCTGGCGGCGGTGCGAAGTCGCGCCGATGGCCGCCTTGCGCGTGTCGAGGTTGCCGTTCATGTGTTGGCGCCGGCTGACCAGGTGACTCGGCGGACGCTACAACCCAAGGCCTTCGTCTCCCTGCCCGGCTGGAAGAAGATCACCGTAGCAAGCGGCCAACCCGATGAATGCAAGGACGTCACGACCTTGTGCTGGAACGTGGAAGCCAACCTGCCTGCGTTCTCGCTCGACGGAACGTGGAAGATCTGGCCGCGACCGTGGCGTGCCCGCATGGTGGCCGGCGACTGCAAGGGCGCGGTGATGGGCATCGACGTCGTGCCCGCCAAGCCCTCCGGTGGCGCGGCCCTGGTTCTGTCTCAGCACCCGCGCCTCGATATGGCTGGCTACGTGGCCCGCAAGCTGATCGCGGCGGAGCCGTTCCTGGAACACGGGCTGGCGCTGGCCCTGACCCTGGTCGAAGTGGTCTCGCTCGCGCCCGCGCTGGAGAAAGAGTAGGGGAGAGAGGCGTCAGCCGGAGTGGCTGCCGTCAACAAGCTTCTAGGGCGACTGGCAGTATCCCACGTTGCTGGTTGTTGGAATTCCGGGCAGACGCTGCAGGCAAATGTTGCCTGGCCCGCACACTGCCGTCGGATTGCTCGCGTCACAAAGCCGGAGGCAGGTGCCTCCCATGTCTGTAGCTGTAATGCAGGTCAGTCCGCGATCACACAACGGCGAGTCCGGGGGCTCTCCGAATCCGCATGATCCTCCTGCGCCTTCGCCGCCGCGGGAGAAGCAACGACCAGCACCAGCGAAGGGATAGCAGCCGAGGCTTGCGTTGGGGCAGTCCTGCTTCAGCAGGTCGCAGGAAATGACATTCCCGTCCGATATAGCATCGGCCACGGCGACATCTTGTCCATCGCTGGTTGCCAGGGTGTCGTCCGGCGCTCCGCTGTCGTCACTTCCGGTCCCCGCCAGGCCGCTAGGATTGGTCCCGCCCGACGAGGGCAGAACCGGGTAGGACTTGCTTACACAGCCCGGTGCCGCCAGTGCCCAGAGCACCAGCGCGAGCAACCCGACCGGGTTGAGCCTTCGATTGGCGGAAATCATCGTGGACACGGACTGCGCCTCTCCTAGGCAGTATACCCAACGCAGGCACAACTTGCCGGATGCCGATTTCGCGTCAATTTGCGCGGCCGGGTTTGCCCACGCGGTCGATGAGCGCCACCACTTCGTTCGACAGGCGCTCCAGGCGCTGGAACACGTCGGTGGTTTCGAGCAGGCGCTGGCGGGCCTTGGCGTCGGCGATGAGAGAGGCCGCCACCACATTGGCCAGCGCCGCGGGGGTGTCCTGCGCGGCGGCCACGTGCTTGAGCAGCTCGCCACCGTCGGGGATGGACTCGGCCAGGCCCGAGACCAGGGCGCGCAAGGTGGTGTCTGCCTCGTCGATATCTGTCGCCTCGACCGCGGGATCATCCGGGATTTCATGGGCGGCAATCAGCCGGTACGGCTCCTCGCTGAACAATTCCTCGTCGATGCCGATGCGCGCGCGGCCGCGCACGACCAAGTTGAAGCGACCGTCGGGCAACTCCTGCGCCAGGACGAGCTCGCCGACCGAGGCCACGCTCGCCACGCGCGGCACGTTGCCCTCCTCTAGATTCTCCCTTTCGAGTTGCAGGCTGATGGCGACCAGGCGGTTGGAGCCGAGCACGTCGCGCACCATCTTGCGGTAGCGCGCCTCGAAGATGTGCAAGGGAACCATGGAATGGGGAAACAGCACCACGTCCTCGAGAGGAAACAGCGGCAGGCGCCGCAGTGCCCGGCCGAGTCCGCGCGAGACTGGCCTATCCGAAGACATCGATGCACGCTCCAGTGAGGGCCGACGGCGCGTCCGCGGCCAAAAACAGCGCCACGCGCGCGACTTCTTCCGCGGCCATTTTGGGCGTTCCGTCGGGCATGCCTTGTTTCAGCATCTCGGTGTCGACGGATCCAGGACAGATGGCATTGACGGTGATTCCGTCGCCGCGAAGTTCTTCGGCCAGTGCACGCGTGAGCCCGACCACGCCGTGCTTGGCCGCGCAGTAGGCCGACAGCATCGGGGTGCCGGTTCGACCGGCGATAGAGGCCATATTGATGATGCGGCCGCCACGGCGCGATTGCATCGCCGGAAGAAATGCTTGGCTCACGAGAAATGTCCCCGTGAGATTGGATGCCAGGACGTCGTTCCACGTCGCGAGTGCCATGGTCGCGGCGGATTCCCGGGCGACGATGCCCGCGTTGTTGACCAGGATGTCGGTCAGCCCAAGCACGGCCTGCACCTCGTCGCGAAAACGCAGGATATCACCACGCACGCGCACATCGCAGGTCGCGTGCAAGCACCGGCTTCGTTCGTCGAGGGTGAGCTCGTCGAGAAAGCTGCCGGCATGCGTGCCGAGGGCGCAGCCGGCCACGCGCGCCCCGCTCTTGGCGAAAAGCACGGCGATGGATCGGCCGATGCCGCGTGAGGCACCGGTCACGACCGCCAAGCGTCCGTCGAGTTGGTGCATGCTAGCGGTCCTTTCCCCCCAGTTGAGCGGCTGCGAGCAGGCGCGCCTTCAAATCGGGGCGCTCCTGCATCTCGCCGACGAAGGCGCTGGTGAGGACACCGGACTTGTCGTGGCGCTCGCCGGGCAAGGACAGGCAAAGTTGTTCGGCCTCCATTACGCATCCGGCGCCGCGCGCGCCCGTGCCTTGCCACAGGGCTTGGGCGATTTGGTGGGTGGCGCGTTCTTGCAGGGTTAGTCGCTTGGTGAAACATTCGACCAGATCGGCGAGCCGGCCGAATCCAACCAGCTTGCCCGCCGGGATGTAGGCTAAGTGCGCGACCCCGCGGAAGGGGACAAGATGGTGCGGGCACATGGCATGAAAGCGCAGGCCGCTGACGATGACCACATCCGGATCGGCTTCACCCACCACCAAGTCGCCGAGGATCTCGGCCGGATCCATGGCGTAGCCGGCGAGAAATTCCGCTTGCCACAACTTGGCCACGCGTTCGGGGGTTTGCCTCAAGTCCGCATCGCCGGCCGGATCGAGGCCCGCGGCCCGGAGCAGAGCCGCAACCGCCGCGGACATGGCTTGTGGATTGTGGGGCACGCGTTCCTCGCTAGGATGAGTCTATACAACAAGAATCCCGCTTGAGCGTGAGACAATCGAAAGGTCGTCATGGAACCGATGAACGGAAGAAAAACGCGCTGGGGTGTTTTGGGGGTGGCCAAGATCGCGCTGGACAAGATCATCCCCGCGATTCAAACCGGCCACACCGGGCGTGTGGTGGCCATCGCTTCGCGATCCAAAAGCAAGGCCGAGGCCGCGGCGGTGCGTTTCGCGATCCCGCGCTCCTACGGATCCTATGAAGAGCTGCTGGCCGATGCCGAGGTCGACGCCATCTACAACCCGTTGCCCAACCATCTGCACGTGCCGTGGTCGATGCGCGCGCTGGAGGCGGGCAAGCACGTGCTGTGCGAGAAACCCATCGCACGCGACGCGGCCGAGGCCAGTCAACTCATCGCCGCGCGCGAGCGCACGGGGCGATTGGTGCAAGAAGCGGCCATGGTGCGCACCCATCCGCGCTGGCTGGGCGCGCGCGAGATGGTGCGCAGTGGCCGCATCGGCGAGCTGCGCTCGATGACGGGTTTCTTTTCCTACTTCAACGAATCGCCCGCGAACGTGCGGTACCAGCCCGACATGGGTGGCGGCGGACTGCTCGACATCGGCTTCTATCCCATCACCATGTCGCGCTTCATCTTCGAGGCCGAGCCGGTGCGGGTGATTGGACTTTTGGAAATCGATCCCAGGTTCGGCGTCGATCGCCTGGCCTCGGCGATTCTGGAATTTTCCCGTGGACACGCCGTCTTCACCTGCTCGACGCAGCTCGTGGCCCATCAGAATCTGGAAATTCTTGGAACCAGAGGGCGCATCGCCGTCGAGATTCCTTGGAGCATGCCCCACGAGCGCCCGAGCCGCCTGGTTGTCGACGATGGCGCGCGCGCCGCCGGGGACGCGGCCCAGAAAGGTGTCGAGGAGATCTGGTTTCCCGCCTGCGATCAGTGGGGCGTGCAATGCGACCGCTTCTGCGAGGCCATCGCGCATGGCGATCCCGCGCCCGTGCCCATCGAGGACGCGGTGGCCAACATGCGCGTAATCGATGCGGTTTTTCGCTCAGCCCAGTCTGGGCGATGGGAAAGACCCTAGCGCCTCTCGCGTTTTTCTTCGGCCGCCCCTACACTTGGCGCTGTTTCCGTGCGACTCCCCCTGCGTGCATTTCTTTTCGCCTCGTTGTCGGTCGGGATGCTGGCGCCCATCGCGTATCTCGGACCGACGCAAGTCGCCCGGTGGCGAGATGTCCAACGTCAGGCCGCCGACAAGGAGCTGCGCTTTGCCGCGGAATCCCTCTCACGCGCCATTGACCAGGCGCTGGATGCCAGCATTCGCGAACTGACTGGCACGGCCAACCACATCGGCGTCTACGGTTCGCTCGATCCTGATCTCCTGCAAATCGTCCTCCACCAGCACTGCTCGGCCTTTCCTTCGTGCCTGGGCCTCTTCGTGTCCGGGGCTGACGCCCACCCCATTACTGGCTATCCGTTCCACTACCACCTTTCCAACCTTGGGGTTAGCGACCGTTCCTACTACCAGGAGATGCTGCGCACGCAGAACACCTCGGTCTCCGGGGTTGAGCTCGGAAAATTCACTGGCGTGCCCACGATTCACGTTTGTGCGCCCATCTGGTCCTCAACCGATGTGGACAAGCGGAAGCTGTTGGGCGCCGTGGTCGGCGCGCTTGGGCTCGGCTATCTGCAGGAGCTGACGACAAAGTCGGTCGAGGTGTACGGCGACATGCAGGCACGCGTGCTCGACGGGCGCACGCGCATCGTGGTGGACGCCGATCCGCACGGGCAGCCAGCGCTTGCCGACCTTTCAGCCATCGGAATGTACGCTGGCGTTCCCACCGGTCAGGCGTTGCTGCGCGACGGCTACAACGAACTCGGCGAATCGGTGCGGGCCGCTGTCGCCCGCGTGGCCGACCCTCGGCTCGGCTGGACGGTCGTCGTCATGCGGCCCACATGGAAGATCGAAGAGCAGGCGAGTCGCGCCCGGGTCAGCACGCTCATCGCCGTGTTCGGCGCCTTGTTCTTGGGCGTGCTCCTCGCCTATGTCCTGTCGTCGTGGCTGGCCCGGCCGATCAGCAAGTTGGCGCGCTACACGCTTCGTGTCGCGAGCGGAGAAGCCATGGCGCCGCCGTCGTCCGCGCGGTGGGACGCCCGCGAAGTGACCGATCTCGTCTCGACGGTGGGATCGATGGTCACGCAGTTGCGAAACCAGGCCGATGCCTTGCGCGAGCGCGAGAAGGAGCAAGTCGTGCTGGCTCGGTTTCGCCAAGAGCTGGAAATCGCCGAGCGCATCCAGGTCGGCATTCTTCCCAAGTGCTTCGATGTTCCCGGATTCGAAATCGCCGCCCAGATGCGACCCGCCGAGGCAGTCGGTGGCGACTACTACGAGCTGCTTCCGACCCAATCCGGGTTCTGGATTGCCGCCGGGGACGTGTCGGGGCACGGCCTGACCGCAGGGCTTGTCATGCTCATGTTGCAAAGTGCGCTGGCCGCGCTGGCTATCTACACGCCGGGTGCTCCACCCGCGGAGCTCCTGAAGGCGACCAATCGATTGCTCGTCGAGAACATCCGCCGTCGCATGGGCGGTGACGATCACGCGACCTTGGTGCTCATGCACGTCAAGCATGACGGGAGCTTTGTCTTCGCAGGTGGGCACGAGCCCATGCTTGTCTTACGCGCGGCGAGTACAAAGTGCGAAGTCGTGGATGCCGTAGGGCCGTGGATGGGCATCAGCGACAATATCCAGGAGAACCTTCACGAGGGGAGCGGAAAGCTCGAACCCGGCGATCTACTGGTCTTCCATTCAGACGGGATGGTTGATGCCGGTGCCTCGCAACGGAATGCCTATGGGCTCGACAGGCTGTGCGCCGCGGTCGAGCGGCTGCGCTATCAGCCGGCGCAGGTCATGTGCGGCGAGATCCTGCGCGAGTGCCGGGGCTGGGCGCTTGGACCGCAACAGGACGACATGTCTATCGTCGTGGTTCGGCGATTATGATGGGAACCCTGGTGGGGACCTACTCCCAGGCGTCGAAGGTCTCGAACTGCATGGTGTAGTTGGCACGGCCCTGGGTGGCCGAGCGCAGGTCGGTGGAATAGCCGAACATGCGGCGCAAGGGAACCTTGGCCACCACCAGACGCTGGTTGCCGCGCACGCCGACGTCTTCGATGCGGGCGTGGCGCGCATTGAGGTCGCCGAGCACGTCGCCGATGTTGGCCTCGGGCGCGGTGACCTCGACCTTCATGATGGGTTCGAGCAGTCGCGTGCCCGCCTCGCGCGAGGCCTGGCGCAGGGCTTCGCCCACGGCGGCTTTTTGCCCGGCCGGCGTCGAGGCGTCGGGCCGATACTCGATGTCGGTGACCACGACCTCGATGTCCTCGAAGGGATAGCCCTCGGGACCGGAGCGCATGGCCTCGGTGGCGCCTTCGAGGGCGGCTTCGAGGATCGCCTTCGGGGTTTCCTGGATCTTGGGTGCCCCTGGAATCTGTTCGGGTGGAGCGATGTCCAGCTTCACGATGTTGCCGCTGCCGCGCGGACGGGCGGCCACACGCACGCGCGCCTGTCCAAACAGGGTCTCGTCGTCGACCTGGCGCTCGAAACGCGCCTCGGCCTCGGCCGCTCCGGCCAGGGTCTCGCGGTGCACAACCTGCGGCCGGCCAACCGTGGCCTCGACACCGTACTCGCGGCGCAGGCGATCCGCCATGATGTCCAGGTGAAGCTCGCCCATGCCGCGAATGATGGTCTGCCCGGTCTCGGGATCCTCGCCGAAGCGGAAGGTCGGATCTTCGTCGGCCAACTTGGTCAAGCCGAAGTCCAGTTTCTCCTTCTCGGCCTGGGTCTTGGGCTCGATGGCGCGCGCGATGACAGGCTCGTGGGCTTCAATGCGACCAAGCAGAATGGGCGCCTTGGGCGCGTAGATGGTGTCGCCGGTGCCGGCCTCCTTGAGCCCCATGGCAACCACGATGCTACCGGCGCCGGCGCGCTCGATGCGCTCGCGACGGTTGGCGTGCACGGAGAAGAGGCGCGCCACCTTTTCGTTGCGTCGCGTGCGTGCGTTCTGCACTTCGTCGCCGGGCCGAAGCACGCCAGAGTAGATGCGCAGGAAGACGGTCTTGCGGCCTTCGTCCATGGCCACCTTGAAGGCCAGGGCGCAGAAGGGGGCGCTGTCCTCGGGCGGGCGCGTGGTCGGCTGTCCCGATGTTGGATCCGTGCCTTGAATAGGCGGCACTTCCGTGGGTGCTGGCAGAAAGTCGCACACGGCATCGAGCAAAGGCTGAACCCCCTTATTGCGCAGGGCGGAGCCGGCGAGCACAGGAACGATGCCACAACGGAGGGTGCCTGCGCGCAGGGCGGCGACGAGCGCTGCGGCCTCGATAGGCTTGCCTTCCAGGTACGCGGTCGCGATGTTGTCGTCGAAATCGGCGGCGGCCTCGATGAGCTTCTCGCGCGCCGCCGCCACAGCGTCGGCCATGGCCGCGGGCACGTTGTCCTCGTGTGGCGGATCGTCCTCGGCGCCGGAAAAGTAGATGGCACGTTCGCGGATGAGATCCACGACGCCGGTGAATTGATCCTCGGCGCCGATGGGCAGTTGCACAGGCACCGGGCGGGCCGCCAAGCGCTCGCGGATCTCGTCGACCACGGCCTGAAAATCTGCGCCTGGGCGATCCATCTTGTTGATGAAGGCCAGGCGCGGAACGTGGAAGTTGTCGGCTTGGTGCCACACGGTTTCCGACTGCGGCTCGACGCCCGAGACACCGCAGAACACGACCACCGCGCCATCGAGCACGCGCAGCGAGCGCTCGACCTCGATGGTGAAATCCACGTGCCCGGGCGTATCGATGAGGTGTACGTCGTGCCCGCGCCATTCCAGGGTGGTGGCCGCGGCGGTGATGGTGATGCCGCGCTCGCGCTCTTGCGGCATCCAGTCCATCTGCGCCTCGCCGTCGTGGACTTCGCCGATCTTGTGAATGCGTCCGGCGTAGTAGAGGAAGCGCTCGCTAACCGTGGTCTTACCGGCGTCGATATGGGCGACGACACCAATGTTGCGCACGCGAGTCAGCTTGGAAGGCTTCTTCGCTTTGGCTTCGGGACTCGGGCCTGGGTCGGACATCGAAGGCGGGATTATAGGGAGCGGCGAGGATGCTGCAAGCGCGCGCGACAGATCGGAGACAGATCGGAGACATATCGGATGACAGATCGTGCGTCCTTGCCGCATCCGGCTGTATAGTCGCCACCCATGAATCGCTCTGAATTCGATGCCGAGCTTCTACGTTTGCAGCGCGAGTTCGGCGCGGCCGATCAGAATCTGGGCAGCTTTCGCAGCGAGCGCTGCACCGCTTCGGTGCACTGCATGTTCTGCAAGGGCTGCCGCAACTGCTACCGCTGCACGCACTGTGAGGACTGCGAGGCCACCACCGGCAGCGGGCACTGCCTACGTTGCGTGGGCTGCCACGACTGTTCGCACTGCGAGGACGCGGTCGGTTGCACGCACTCGGCCTACCTCCTGCGCTGTTCCTTCTGCACCGACAGCAACTACTGCTTCGGCTGCGTGGGCCTTACCAAGAAGGAGTTTCATATTCTCAACCGGCCCTACTCGCGCAGCGACTACTTTGCCCTGCTCAAGAGCCTGCACGGCCGGTAGGGAGGAAAACACAGAGGACACAGAGGACACAGAGGAATGGGGATCCCGGATCCGAGTCCGCACCATCCCATCGGTTCATGCGGTCCGTGTTTCCTGTGTTCTCTGTGGTGAACTGCGCGCGCATCCGTCGGCACTGTGATACAGTTGTGCGAGACATGCACGACGGAAGATACGTGTTCTTCCAAACAAAGAACCCTGGGAGGGTTCTTTCGAGCTCCCGCGATGAGTGCCTCCGGGCAAAGCCCGTCGGCACAACGCGAATGCCATGAGAGTTCGCTTCTGGGGTGTTCGCGGCTCGCTTCCCGTCCCTGGTGCACGCACCGAGCGCTACGGAGGAAACACCTCGTGCGTCGAAGTCACCTCCGCATCCGGCACGCGCATCATCATCGACGGCGGGACCGGAATTCGGCGCCTCGGCAAGGATCTGATGCGCGCCGAGTTCGAATCGGGCAAGGGGCAGGCGCACATCCTCATCAGCCACACCCACTGGGATCACATCCAAGGGCTGCCGTTTTTCTCGCCGTTTTACCGCGGCGGCAACCGCCTGTTCGTCTACGCCCGCCAGCGCGACGACCAAAATCTGCGCAGCGTCTTTGCCTCGCAAGCGGACGCGCCGTTCTTTCCGGTTTCCTTCGACAGCACGCGCGCCAGCGTCGCCTTTCGCGAATTGCACGACGGGGCCAAGTTCGAGATCGAGGACATGCAAGTCTCCACCACGCGGCTCAATCATCCCCACGTGGCCACCGCCTACGCCATCGCGGCCGATGGCGCGCGCGTGGCGTACATCGCCGATACGGCTCCGTTTTCCGACATCTTGTTCGGTCAGGAGTTTCTCTCGGGGCCACCCCTGCAGCACGCCCAGCTGAGCCGCAGCGACAAGACCAAGCTCAAGGCCATGGCTTCTGCCGTGGTCCGCTTGTGCGATGGCTCTGACCTAGTCATTTACGACACCATGTACACGGCCGACGAATACCGCCAGTACCCCCACTTCGGCCACTCACGACCGTCGGACGCCATCAGCGTGTGCCACCAAGCGGGCGCAAAGACCTTGGCCCTCTTTCACCACGCCCCTGACCGTTCGGATGCCGAGGTGGACGCCATGCTCGACGGCGCCCGCGCCCAATCCAGGGGTGGGAACGGCAACTTGGAGATCGTCGCGGCTTTCGAGGGGCTGGATCTCTTGCTGGGGAAGGCCTGATGGAAGTCACCTTCTGGGGCGTGCGCGGATCCATTCCATCGCCGGGCCCGGCGACGGTTCGCTACGGTGGCAACACCTCGTGCGTGTCGGTTCGCCTTGCCGACGGCGAAATCATCATGATCGACTGTGGCACGGGCGCGCGCAATTTCGGGATTTCACTCCTCGCCGGCGACTTCGGCAAGGGCAAGGGCAGCGCCACGGTCTTACTTTCGCACGCCCATTGGGACCATATCCAGGGTTTCCCATTCTTCGGACCGTTCTACGTGCCGGGGAATCGTTTTACCGTCGTGGGCGGTAGCCAAGGCTCGGAACTTCTCGAACGCGTGCTCGAACGCCAGATGGCGGCCCAGTTTTTCCCGGTGCAGAGCTATCGCAACATGGGCGCGCAGATCGACATGCGCGCGATTCCGGAAGACCGCGAGGTGCGCGTGGGCGCGGCCAGGATCACTGCGCACCCCAACCCACATGGTCCGACGCAAGTGATGGCATTTCGCATCGAGGCCGACGGCAAGACCTTGGTCTATGCCAGCGACGTGGGATATGACAAGAGTGGCCCACCCGAGGACACCGTCGCGATCTACCGCGGGGCGGACCTGCTCATCCACGATTGCACTTTCACGCCCGAAGATCGCGTGGAGCGGATGTCGCGCGGACTCTCTTCCCTCGATGATGCGCTGGAAGCAGCCACGCGCGCGCACGCGAAAAAGTTGGCCCTTTTTCACTACGACCAGGACTACAGCGATCACGAGGTCGACGAGCTTGTGGCCCGCGGTCGCCGCCAGCTCGACGCGCGGGGTGCTGAGAAGGTGGAGATCCTCGGCGCTGCCGAGGGCCTAACCCTTCAGCTGTAGCCGCACTTCGGATCTTCTTCCTAGCGTCTACCCGACGATGAGGTAGCCGCGTTCGAGCAGTGCTAGGAGCGCCTGTGCGGTATCGAGATCGGTCTGCGGACTTTGGTCGATGATCTCTTGGACCGTGGCTTCGTCGAGCGCGGTCTGCATCAGGTCCAGCTCTTGTGGCTTGAGCTCGCGTAGGCGCGGTTCGAGCGGGCGCGGGATCGAGACGATGGCTTCGAACGGCGGCAGTTTGGCCGATAGCTCGCGGAATTCGTCGAGCTGGCGCATGCCCTCCATGAGCAGCCCCTCGGTGCTGTCTTGGATCTCCTCCATCACCGTTCGGTCGTCGGGTGGCTCCAGCTCGAAGAGCCCCTTGTCCCAACTGAGCATGCGGAACATGGCCTTGCGTGGGCTGACATCGAAACTCTCGTCGACGTTGGCGAAGTAGATCTGCCCCTTGCGCAGGTAGAGTCGTCCCGTACCCCATTCGGAGCGCAGCACGAGCACGCCTGACTTGCGACTGGTCGAGAGCAACTGCAGGAGGTCGGGCAAGGGGATCTCTTCGATGTTCCCTTGCATCATCTTGGGTTCGGCCCGCCGGTTCGCGGTGACCTGCATGCGCGAGCGCGCCTCGTTCTCGGTTAGGGACGACGAGGGAACTGGGGCTTCGCTGTTGGCCGTGACTAGCTTGATGATTGAAGTCCCGACCAGGATGCGGTCGCCTCCCTTGAGACGGATGGCACGGACTTTTTCGCCGTTGACGAAGGTTCCGTTGGTCGAGCCGAGATCCTGGATCGAGACCGAATGATCGTCGGTGGAGATCTTGGCGTGCTTGCGCGAAACCATGTCTTCGACCAAGACCATGTCGAGGTCCGAAGACCGGCCGATGATGATCTCACGGTTGGGCCGGAGCGGAAATTCGCCCCCCTGGTACTTGCCCGAGATGAACTTCAGGGTCCACATGGTGCGTTCGACCCCGGTGGGGCTTATGTCCTCGGCTGCAAAGTTGGCGGGCCTCAGCGAATCCAAACGTCGTAATTCTAGTCACTTAGACGATACACGTCAACGTCAGTGCGCGGCAGTCTTTTGTATTGGCCATTTGGCTGGCGCGGGAGCGCTCAGGATCTGGCCCACAAGCTCGGCGACTTCGGCATCGACCAGCAGGCCAGCGTGATTGGTAGGAACCGAAATGTGGCGAACTCCTTCGAGGTGCGTGCTGCCGGTCGGTGCAAGACGATCACGCTCTCCGGCCACGGAAACAACCTCGACGCCCTCGGGTAACGATCCCTGTTCGAGGTCGCGCAGAAAGGACGAATCCGGCAAAAGCTGCCGGCTGGCCCGCCCGAGTGGCGCCATGGCCACGCCGAGAAGCGCCGACCATGTGCCGGATGTGGGGGTTCCAAGCATGACCAGACGGCGAACTCGGCGCCGTCCCCCCAACCGTTTGAGGTAGTAGAGCCCCACCAGGCCGCCCATGGAATGCCCAACGATATCCATGCGATCAAGCGCCGTTTGCGCCGCGATGGACTCGATCTTGCGGGCGATGAGGGCGGCCGATTCGCAGATATCGCCGGTGTGAAGCAAGCCGAGGCGGTAGGTCAGTACCAGGTGCCCCATCTGGGTCAGACGGCTCCCCAGCAAATGAAGCGAACCACGTGTCCCAAGATAGCCGTGGATAAGGAGCACGGGCGGCTGGCCTGCGCCTTGTTCACAAGAACCCGGCGGCGCGATACGATTGCCTCGCAGGGTATGCCGCATCCAGGACACGGCTCGTCTTGAATCTTCGACGCCTTGCCCCAGGATAGCCGAACGCGATGACACCCAGTCAAAAAGTCGCATCCAACTGCCGATACTAGCACTGATGGCAAATGCAACGAGACTCAGCGTGGTCCGTGATCAGGCCAAGCCGCGAAAGCTTGGCCGGTACGAGCTCGAGGAGTGCCTGGGTGTCGAAGGTAGCATCGAGACCTTTCGAGCACGTGTTCGCGGCCTGGCGGGTTTCGATCGCATCTTTGCCGTCAAGTGCCTGCGACGAGGGCGCAGCGGCCAGATAAATCTGGCCGATCCATTCATCAAGACCGCGAAACGCACCGCGAGTGTCAACGATCCGCGCGTGGCCCGGGTGCTCGATGCCGACGTCGTCGACGGCGTGGCCATCGCCGTGACCGAATTCGTCCACGGCCTCGATCTCGACCGCTTTCGCGAATGGGCCCAAGTGTCGGGCGTGCTGGCCACGGGGATCGATGAGAACGCGGAGAAATGGCAGAAGATCGTGGCCTACGTCGGCGCCGAAGTCGCGGGCGGCCTCGGGGCGCTGCACGCGCTCTCGCCACCACTGGTTCACGGAGACCTCTGCCCGCGCAACATCATCGCCACCGCGCGCGGTGGCGTCAAGGTGCTGGACGTGGGGCTGCGACAGTCGACGCGCAATTCCGACGAGCCGACATCGCCGCGAGCACTGGCCTACGCGGCGCCCGAGCTTTCCTCGGTCGAGGCGAATCCAAGGAGCGACATGCGCGCGCTCGGGGCCGTGCTGTTCGAGCTGGCCACGGGTGAGCTGCCGCCGGTCGGGTCGGGGAGCTTGGCCGCGCGAAAGATTCTGGACGCGCTCTGGCCCTCGATGGCCGATTTCGTCGCGGGACTTCTGGCCGAAGACCCGGCCTTGCGGCCGAGCGCCGCGGAGGCCGCCAAGATCCTGAGCGACTTCTGGTCGGAGATCCCCGACGCCTCGATGGTTTCCGAGGTGGCGGTGATGGTGCGGAACTTCTCGGGCTTCGTCGCGGAGTCGAACGTGCAACACACGCCGGCTCCACTTCCCGTGGAGCCCAGCCGGGAGAGGCCCGCGCCCCTCGCGCAGGCCCCGCAGGTTCCGCCGCCCGTGCCACACGCACCCTCGGCCTCAGGAAGCTTCCTCGCCTTGGGCGAGGGGCCGACCCGGGCCATGCCGAGTGGAAGCTACGCCGCCGCCATCTTTCAGTCCCTTCCCACCGATGCATCGATTCCGAGTTTCGCCGAGGGACCGCTTGAGGCGGATCTGCTGGCGGACGCAAAACCTCCATCGAGCGACGAGGCAGAGCTTGTTCCCGCGACGGAGCCACCCGCGGCCATCGAGTCTACCGTCGTCGACCCCGTACCCATCCCCGAGCTTGCCGAATGGGGCGCGCAGGCCCTGGCCGTGCTCGGTGATCAGGCGGGTGTGTCCGTCTTGCCGCTGGCCCCTGCGCCGGAATTGGCCAGCGTCGCATTCGTGCCAGATGAAGCGCCACCGCCACCGGTCAATGACCCGGTGATCGAAGAGGCGTTTGCATTCATACCGCCGCCACCAACGCCGGCGCAAATGGAGCCGAGCCCAACGCAGAACGGCCCCAGTGCGGGCGAAGCCCCGCGTTCCAAGCACACGCTCATCTTGCCCGCGGCGCATCAGCCGCTCGAAGACGAACTGATCGACGATCCACACGAGCCTTCTGCGATCATGGCGAATGCGGTCGAGCCTCCGGTTGCACCTTTCGAGGTACTCTCGGAGGCGCCCCCAGGCGAAGTTGACGGTGGCGAATTCGGGGGCGGTGCGGGCGAGAATTCGTCGCTTGAGGCAACGGCGTTCGTCGCTGAAGAGCAAACTGGCGCGACGGAATGGGCAGCGCCTCGCTTGGCGCACGCCATGGCGACGCCAGCTGCCGATGCGGTTCGAGGGCCCAGGACGCGGACGGCGCGGAGGTCCGAAACGGACTTCGCCACAAGCGCGCAAGACGACGGGCGCTCGCAGGTCGGTCCGTCGCGTGTCAAGCGCGTTGCCATCCTCATTGCCGTAGGCGCCGGGGTAGTCGGAGCGGTTGCGGCTGCCCTGCTGACGGTGGGTCCGATCGGCAAGAAGAGTGCTCCGCGTGCACAGCCGAGCCTGACGTCGCACAAGTCGAATACCGTACCGCCACCATCACCAACTACCGTGGCGTCCGCCAAGCTCGCGCCGTCGTCGGCCAAGGTCGCGGCGCCTGCCATCACGGCGCCTGCCCCAGTCGCGCCGTCGTCGGCCGAGGGCGCCGCACCCTCCGCGGCGCCCGCCGCGAACAAGCCGGCGGGCGGGTCTTCCACCATCGCTTTGCCCATTGCAAGCCAGCCCGACGGGGCCATGGTGTGGATCGACGGCGAGGAGCGAGGCAAGACGCCGTGTACGGTCAAGCTGAAGCCCGGCAGCGCGCGCCTGGTACTGGTCCACGCGGGCTATCTCGCGAGCCAATCGGCCATCGAGGTGAGCGAAGGCGCGAAGGTCGACGTGGTCCTGAAGGCGGCGGAGCCACCGATGGCCGGCGAGGCGCGTTTCCGCGCCGAGTGCGCAACTCAAGGCAAGCTCCCGGTGGTCGTCGATGGCAAGGAGACCGGCATTCTGTGCCCCTATTCGAAGATGCGGGTGGAGCCGGGTACCCACACCGTTGGTGTATTCGTCCCGTCGACCGGAAAGACTCATAGCAAGGAGATCACGCTTTCGGCTGGGGTTCGCAGCATCAACTTCGGCGACTGATCTCCCCATGTTGAGCAGAAGGGTTGGTCATGAAAACAGATAGCGAATGTCGGTTAGAGAGTGCGCTGCAATCCACGCTTCGGTGGGCCAGCGCTTGGGCGGTGCTTGCCGTCGCGATCCTAGTTGGGCCGCGGGTTTGGGCGCAGAAGTCGGACACGCCGGCGGCGGTAGGTGGCGGCCTGGTGGCCAGGGTTCTTCCTCCCGCCGAGAAGATCAAAGTCCTGGAAGAGGAACTGGCCAAGGAGATCGACAAGCGGGGCAAACTCGAAGAGGAGATCCCGCGACGTACCCTGGAGAATAGCGAGCTCGTCGCCAGCCTCAAGACTGCACAGAAGGAGAGCACGGCTCTCGAATCCAAGCTGACCGAGGCGCGCGAACGCGAGGTTCAACTACAGCGGACGAACGATCGTCTGCGCGAGGAAACCGAGCGGGTCACGGTATCCGTACGCTACGCCTTGCCCATCATCGCGGGCATCGCCATCATGATGCTGGCAATGCTGGTCTGGATGCTCCCGTTCTTGCGCCATGTCGCCGCGCGCGTGCATGGACAGAGAACGCTCTCGGAGATGCACGAGCTAGAGGGCCACCTGATTCGCACCAATGATCTGCTCAGCGCAGAGCTCAAGCGCACGCAAGCGCTCCGCCACAAGCTGGCCGAATTCGGGGTTTCGGACTAGCTAAGCTAGTAGAGGATAGGCGGCGGGGGCGGCCCATTCAGGCAGCCGAAGAACACCTGGACCGTGCTCGCCTTGCCAGAGGTGATCTGGTCGCACGTCGTTCCGTTCAGCACGATGGTCTGCGTGTTCGCGCCGTAGCTCCAGCCGTTGCTGGGGTCTTTCTGCACGATGTTCTTGTCCAGGTAGACACCGATGTTGTCCGGATCCGGGGGCGCCTGATCCAGGGCGAACGTGCAGCTGACTACGGCTACGGTGATTTTCGAGAAGGCATCGGCGAGGGCCTGTGGGGAAGCGGCGGGGTAATAGTTCGTGGTACCGCCGGCAACGGCAAAGCTCTGCAGATTCGTGAGGGCCGCCTGGGGACCGATACCGATCACGTACACCAGGAATCCCAAGTTCTTGGCCGCGGTGATGGCGTCAACCGTCGCCTGAACATTGGGACTCGAATCGCCCCCTTTTGCGCAGTTGGGCTCACCGTCGGTGGCTAGAAGAATGTACTTGGAGTTCTGATCGTTGACGGTCTTGAGATACGCCGTGGCCGCAGTGATGGCCTGTGCGGTAGGGGTATTGCCGCCTGGTGTGGTCGCGGTGACCTTGGCCTCGATGGCCGACACCGACGTCGCCGAAATGGCCACCTCGACGCCGTTATTGAGCCCACACCCGCTTCCGGTGGAAGAGAACAACTTGAGCCCCCAATTGATGGAGCCCGACGTGCTGCCTAGGGTCGCGGTGACCGCCGAGGTCAGGGCCGGCCAGCGGGTAGTGCAGTTCGTCGTATTGGAGCACGTTTTTCCGTTTGAGCCGGCTGTTGCGGCGTCGCAGTAGCAATCTTCCGCGGTGCTGTAGTCCATGGATCCGGAACGGTCCAGCACCAAAAGCACATCGGCTAGCTGGTGCGCAGTGTTCTTGGTTTGCGTGCCGCAGTTGGCGTCTCCAGTCGGCTGTCCGCCTCCGCCCGTTGTGGCGCCCGAACCGCTCGCGCCGGCAGTTGGGCTCGTATTGACCGTAAGCCCGCCACCACCGCCGCCTCCACTCGTTCCACCAACCCCAACGGGTGGTGGGGTTGAATCACAGGCCGCGAAAAAGATTCCGACCGACGAGAAAATCGCTGCTCCGGCGAAGATCGTTCCCATTATCAGTCTTCTCATGACGTCTCCCTGCCTCCAATGTTTCGGCGAAAGGCCAGCTGACAGGCGCACAAAATACCTACTTCAATAGTAGGTGATTCCGCGCGGTGAGGAAGGAGGATTTGCTAAAGTTTCGAGTGAATTAGTAGCACTTGCGCCTACACTGGAATCGGAAATGACGCTTCTCGCGTACCAAGCATCCATCGGACTCTGTCACAAATCTGAGTGGTGCCAGGGTAACAAATGCTTATTTTTGTTGGCAATGGTCGACGGTGGGGCGTACCGCGCCTTCGGTAGAGAGAAGTCGGCCGGGTAGCGCTCTGACCCGCCAACACAGGCGCTGCAGGGCGGGCTTGCAAAGACGATCCTTTTTGGCCAGATTGTCCGCCCCATGATCCGAGTCACACTCGGCAGGCGGTCGCCAGGTCGTCTGAACACCCGCGATCCGCGCGGGCGTCTCACGGGACGCAAGCAGCGAAAGGAATCGTTCGCAATGGCCAAGATCGAGTTGCCCAAAAAGTTCGTCAGCAAATACCCGCACAAGTTTTCTGCCGGCAAGAAGATGTACCTGCGCGGTCAGCGCATTCTGCCCAAACCCATCACGGGCAAGGAGAGTCTGCCCGACCTCATCGACAGCGCTTTTCTGGCCTATAACGGCGCCCGTTTGCAGGAAGGCGCGCGCCTGTTCACGGAGAAGATGCTGGCCAACGACGGCGTGACCATCGGCATGAGCTTGGCCGGCGCGCTCACCCCGGCCGGGCTCGGAGCGGCTGCGGTGATTCCACTCATCAAGGCAGGCTTCGTCGACTGGATCGTGGGCACCGGCGCCAACCTGTACCACGACATGCACCACGCGATGAACATGCCGCTCTACCGAGGCTCGCCGTTCTCGCGCGACGTCGAATTGCGCCGCTTCGGCGTGGTCCGCATCTACGACATTCTGCTCGACTACAACGACGTGCTCATGCGCACCGACGATATTTTGCGCAAGATCATCATCCAGAAGGAATTCCAGAAGGAGATGGGCACGGCCGAGCTACACTACCACATCGGCAAGTACTGCGCCGAGTTCGAGCGCCAGAGCGGGCTCAAGGATGCGTCGGTGTTGGCAGCCGCCTACCGCGCGGGCGTGCCCTGTTACACTTCGTCGCCCGGCGATTCCACCATCGGCATGAACGTGGCCGGTGTCGAGCTGCGCGGCAACAAGTTGCGCATCAACCCCAGCATCGACGTGAACGAAACCACGTCCATCGTGCTCGATGCGAAGATGCGCAAGAAGAAGACCGGCGTGCTCCTCATGGGCGGAGGCTCGCCCAAGAACTTCATCCTGCAAACCGAGCCGCAGATCCAGGAAGTCCTGCGCATCAAGGAGATTGGGCACGACTACTTCCTGCAATTCACCGACGCGCGTCCCGACACGGGCGGGCTGTCAGGCGCTACGCCCTCCGAGGCCGTGAGCTGGGGCAAGATCGATCCCAACCAGCTTCCCGACGCCGTGGTGGCCTACATCGACTCCACGGTGGCGCTGCCGCTGCTCGCGCACTACGCGCTCGCGCGCAGGCCGCCGCGCAAGCTCAAGCGGCTCTACGATCGCCGCGCGCAGATGATGGAGAAGCTGACCGCCGAGTACTTCAAGCACAACAAGGACGCCACGCCCATAGGGTAGGTCTCTTCGGGAAAGGGGCTCCTCGCGGGGCCCCCTTTCGCTATCGTTCCCCGATGATCAAAGGTCGCGCCGGGGCGCGGGCCAGGGGAACTTCGTCGTCGGTCACGCGGGCGGTCGCTTCGGGCATGGTGATGGTTCCGGACAGGGCGAAGCGGAGTGGGATGGACATGACTCTGGGCAGGGAATCGGAATCGAGTGAGGTGCGGACGAAGATCGCGCCTTGCACCTGCCACAGGTTCGCGACTTTCTCGGCCAGCGTGGCACCCGGGGGCAGCGGGATGCGCACCATGATGGAAACCGAACGGTCGAGGTCATGGCGAAGATTGACCTGTAGTTCGGCCAAGCCCTCCTTGCTGGGTGCTTTGGGCATGGCGAGATCCAGGTGCACGGGACTTTGGGCTGGATCGGCAGGCAGGAAGTACGATCGGAACAGGGAGCGCTGCGCGCGGGCGAGTAAGCCGGGCGAGGAAGACTCGATGCGCACGCGGGTGGCCTCGGGGGAAAGTTGCAGGGTGACCGTGCTTTCGGCGGCGAGATTGAGATCCTTTTGCGCGATTGGTTTGCCCTTGGAGGACAGTTCGGTGTAGTGGATGGCCGCGGGTGACGGGGACGTGCCGCCGGTCTTGAGCAGGGCCCTCACCACCCGGCGCGTGGCCTCTGCCGATCCGTAGCCGCCGTTGCCATCGCGCTCGACGAGCAGGCGCGGCCACAGGGTCGAAGCAGTGGACGTTGGTCCGCCGGCTCGCAGCTTCGCGGAACGAACCATGGCCGCCAGCACGATGGCCCGGGCCGAGTGATCGCCTGCCAGCCCGGCGGGCCAGACCAAGGTTCCGTCGCTGCGTATGGGGGCCGCGGCCGCCAGTCGCTCGGCCAGGGCGGCGGTCACCGCGGTCTGGGAGGGCGAGTCCATGAAAGACAGCACCGCGCGGGCCAGGATCAGCGGATCCTTGTCGCTGGAAAGCTGATTGATGAGCGAGGTACGCAGGGCAGCCCAGCACGCGCTGTCGCTTCCGCGCACGGCGCGAGGCGCGATGTCGAGCCAGTCGAACGCTTCGGATAGTTGCGGCGTCTTGCTAGGTGGACACTTGGCATGGGCGTGGCCCCTTTCGGGTTTGTCCGAGGATGAATGGTCCGGAGGATTGGCAACGTCCTGCCAGAACTGCCCTCGCGCCAGCAGAGGCGCCTCCCGTTCCCGCTCTGACTTTCTTCGCTCGCGCAGCATCTTTCCGCGCTCGGGCACCTGTCGCGCAAGTTCGCGCGCGCGCACCGCCAGGGCATGGCTTTCCCCCCCGTGCACGATGGCCCACGCGCGCACGCGGCCGAAGACCTCCAGTGCGTCAGCGAAGGCGCGCTCGCCGGTCAGATGCTCAGGTTGCAAGGAATCCAGGGCCGCGGCGAGCACGGGCGCGATTCCCCTTTCCAGCACCAGGCGGCCTGGCCCCTGCGCAGGCGTGCTTTGCGATCCCGCGGGCAAGGATAGCGTCGACGCCTGCTCTACCCAGGCTGTGTCCTGGGCCAGGAAGATTTCTCCTGCTGGCCGGATGGCCCATTCATGCTTCACATGGTCCGCCAGGCCGCTGCCATCCACTGCAGCATCCAATATTGCTGTGCCGGCCAACTTGCCGCGAATGCGCGCCGCCACGGTCACCGTCGACTGCGCGGGTACCGAGAGCGTTCGCTTGCTCGCACTGGCGTCGAGGATTTGGGCTGCGCCAGCGATGGTCAATCGCAGCGAAGCCGTCACCGCCTTGTCCGTCCGGTTGCGCAGGCGAACGGGCACATTCACGCTATCGCCAACCATCCACGACGCGCCCGTCGTCACCCGAACCGACAGCGGCAGCGCGGTGGTCACATCCACGCTGGCCACGGCTGGCGATCCCTGATCCGGCATGGCCACCAAAACGATCTGCCAGGTTGTCTCCGCGTCGCCGAGAGGCACGGTCAGTCGCACGTGACCATGCTCGTCGGTACGCATCGGCGGCAGCCAGCGCGCTGAGCCTGGGTCCATGCCCTTCGAAGCGCGGGCGCCGCCGAGTGTGCCAAGGCCGCCGGCCCCGTAGCCCTCGCCTGTTTCGGAGCCGCTGAGAGATCCCAGGACGTTCTCTGCGTCGCCGAGCGTTTGTCCGGTCAATTCTTCGAGAAGGTTGGTCCAGGCCTGCACGGTTTCGTCGCCCACGCGCATGTCCCACTTGGCGTCCACCAGGCGATCTTCCTCCACCGCATTTGCGTACGGCGTCTTGCTGGTGAGCACGCGCTGGAAGGGATCCTGCACGTCGTCGACGGTGCCAAAGCGGCCGTCGGGTCCCGCCGAGAGCAGTCGGTAGCCCGGCACCAGCGACAGGAAGGGGATGCGCGGGCCGGCGCTGCGCACGAAGGTCATGCCGTTGCCCCACGGGTCCAGCAGATCCCGAGTCTGAAGAACCTCGTCGCGTACCATGCGGCGCAAGAGCGCATTGGGATCGCGTAGGGCGGGCTCGTCCGGACCCAATTTGTTCTCGAAGACGAAGTTGCGCAGCTTGGACAGCAAGTGGAACAGCTTCAGCCGGGTCACGCGCCGGGCGACGTTGTCGAACTTGACCTGTCCGTCGATGGCCATGAGATCCGATAGGCGCCAGGGTTCCCCGCCAGGCGTGAGTGGCGGTTCTTCCATGACCTCGGTCACCAACGTGAGCAGCTCGGGATTGAGCGCGAAGCCGGTGGCGGTGCGCAGGCGAGCATCGCGCAGGCGTTCGGGGTCGCCGCTGGATTCGTACACGGCGCCCTCCAACGACTGTACGATCTGGCGAAAGGCCTTGTCGATCTCCTCGCTGACCGACGCGACTGGATCGAAGGCGGGTGGTGGGGCCGAGCTTGTGCCCTTGGCCACGGCGGCCCAGCGCTCGATCTCGAAGGCAGCGTCGCCGTCGAGAAACGCGTCGATGTCCTGGTCGGCGATACCCGCTGGCGCGGCCAGTGAGCGGCGGGTGTCCAGGGCCAACAGCCGTTCAGGATGGGTGCCGCCCGCCTTGTCGAACACCACAGCGCCCACGCTACCGGTGAGTGGTTGCCCGTGCCCGTCGTCGAGCACGGCCTCGAGGACGGCCCGACCCCCGGGTGCGCTGCCGCCGGGTTCCTGCTTGATCGACAGGCGCGGTAGCACGCGGGGCAGAATCACGACCCCGCCGTCGAGCACGTTCCTGTTCTTCGCGATGGCGAGGCCCGCCGCCGCAAGCGTCCACGTGCCCTTGGCGGACGCAGGCAGGGTGACCGAGCCGCCGCGACTGGCGTGGGCAAGCCAGGTGCTTTGCCAGGCGCCACCGCCTGGGCCTTCCAGGATCACACTGGCCGAGGCCTTGGCTCCCAGAATCTTCAGTCCGAGAGACTCGCCGGCGCGCACCATGGGACGCCCAGGCCGGACCGCGGCGACGGCATCGCGGTCCACGTGCAAGCAGCGGTCGATAGAAGGTGCCGCCGCGCTGCCCGTGGCGATCCAGCGCGCGTGCACGGTGGCGGCTACTTCGCCCGCGCAGCCGGTGTTCACCTTGTTTGGCACCATCGCTCCAACCTCGGATGGAAGATTCCACACCACTTCGCCCCAGCCGCGTGGGTTGGTCCGTGCTCGCGCGGCCAGCCCGTGCCCGGTCAGCGCGAATTCGGCGGCGATGGGTTTGTTGTCGAGGGTGGCATGCAGAAACAGGCGCTGCGCCTGTCCAGGCAGCAGCACTCCAAACTCGGGTAACAGTTCCAGTTCCGGGACCGGCGTCGCCAGCGCCAAGGTGTCCTGGCCAACCAGCGGGTGCCCCTCGACCAGGGTCTTGGCAATCAGGGTGAGACTGGAGCCACGGGGCGAGATGGTCCTGGGCGTTTCCACCGTCACCTTGGCCAGGCCATCGTCGTCGGTATGGATTTCCGTCGAGGACGCAAGCCACGCCTTGTCGTCCTTGGGCGCCTGCAGGCTGCGTTGGCCCACCCAGTGGCGCAGGGGCAGCTTGGGAATTCCGCGGCCCGTGCCGTCGCGCACCTCGACGACGAAGGTTGCCTTGCTGCCTGGCGGCACCGTGGTGACTTGCCAGTAGGCGCGTAGGGTCGGCGCCTGTGGTGTTTCCTCGCGCACCCCGAGGGTGACCGTGGCTTCCACTTCGTCCCCGTGGCCCGCGGCCGTGCGCGCCGACAGAACCCATTTCCACTCGGGATCCTCCACAAAGGGAATCGGCACCTCGGCGCTGGCCAGGCCCGCCTGGTCGGTGACAAGACGCCGCGAAAAGCGGGCCACCGAGCCTTCCTTGAGCGCCAGATCCACAGCCTTCTTGCCCGCCGGCTTTCCCGTCACGCGATCGCGCAGCACCACCCACGCCGACAGCTTGCCGCCCGGAACCACGTCGGTGTCGTTCACCCGCAAGTCGAGATCGTGTCTTTGCGAGCGCTCGACTTCCAGGGTGCGGGTTCGTTCATGCCCTTGCCAGTGCGCCGACACCAGTAGGTTCAACTTGCCCCGGCCCGGCGGGACCGCCATATCCAGATGGCCGCGTCCAGCCTCGTCGCAGGTGATGGCGATGGGCTTGGGCACGACAGCGGCCTTGTCACCCAGGGATTCAGGATCCCAGGCGGCCTCGACGGTCGCGCCCGCCAGCGAAGCCAGTGTGGAGACCGTGGGAAAGCCGAACACTCGAACTTGCACCGGCCAGGTGCCGCCCGAAGGAACTGATTTGGGTGCGTGTAGGAAGAGATCCATGCCACGGGCCGCGGGATCCTTGCTGGCCGCGCTGGCCGGAACAGCGATGGCCGCGACGGTGACCAGGGCTGCACACAATGTTCGTCCGAGCATGGGAGCCTCCACTCGCAAGACACCGTGAACGGATAGAAAGTTCCCTATCATCGCTCGCCCATTGCCGCCGCGCTTGCGCTACTCTTGTCCGGCATGTGTGGCATCGCTGGCCTCTTCGATCCGACCTGGGCCAGCCTCGATCCGACGTGGATCGCGAACATGACTTCCGCCTTGGCGCCGCGTGGCCCGGACGGCGAGGGATTTTGGCGAGCGCCGGGCGTGGCCTTGGGGCATCGCCGCCTGGCGGTCATCGATCTGACCGACGCGGCGGCACAGCCGCTCGGGAACGAGGACGGCAGCGTGCAGGTCGTCTTCAACGGCGAGATCTACAACTTTGGCGAGCTACGCGCGGAATTGCAGGCACGCGGGCACGTCTTTCGCTCGCAGGGCGACACCGAGGTGCTGGCGCACGGTTACGAGGAATGGGGCGACGGGGTGGTGAATCGAATCGACGGCATGTTCGCCTTCGCCCTGTGGGACGCGCGCAACCGCCGGCTTTTGGCCGCGCGCGACCGCATGGGCAAGAAACCCCTCTACTTCGCCAGCATCGCGCGCACGGGCGCGCCGCCGCTCTTCGCCTTGGCCTCCGAGCTCAAGGCTCTCGTGCGCGTGCCCGGTTTCGATCGCGGTATCGACCACGAGGCGCTTTGTCGATACCTCGTGCACGAGTACGTGCCCCCGCCGCACACCATCTTTCGTGGGGCGCACAAGCTGGGCGCCGGACAGCGCTTGCGGATGGAGGTTCGCACCGACGGAGCATGTGAACCTCGAATCGATCGCTACTGGGATTTGCCGTTCGTCGAGCAGCCGCGCGTGGTGAGCGACGACGAGGCGGCCTGCGAGCTGCGCACGCTGCTGCTCGCGGCGGTTCGTCGCCGACTGGTGGCCGACGTGCCGGTGGGGATCTTCTTGTCGGGCGGGATCGACTCGTCCAGCGTCGCAGCGCTGGCGGCCGAGCTGGCCGGCCCGGCCAACGTGCGCACGTTTTCCATCGGTTTCGCCGAGGCGTCCTTCGACGAAAGCAGCCACGCCCGTCGAGTGGCCCGCCACCTTGGTACCCAGCACAGCGAAGAGCGCTTGGATGCACGTGCGCTGCTCGATGTCCTGCCCAAGGTGGTCGACTTTCTCGACGAGCCATTGGCGGACGCCTCGATCGTGCCGACCTTTCTCTTGTCGGCCTTCACCCGTCGCCACGTCACGGTTGCCCTGGGTGGCGACGGCGGGGACGAGCTTTTTGCCGGCTATCAAACCTTCCTGGCCGAGGCCTGGGGACGCTGGTATTTCGATCGAACGCCAGCACACCTGCGCCGGGTGATTGCATCCGCGGCTCGCCTGCTGCCCGCGCGCACTGGCTATTTCAGCCTCGATTTCAAGGTGAACCAGTTCCTGCAAGGCGGGGACGTGCCGGGCCCGCGACGGCATCAGCGTTGGATGGCTTCGTTTCTGCCCGAGCACCTGGGCATGTTGCTTGCGCCCGAACTCGGGCACCAAGTGGCCAGCGACCCCTTGGACATCATCGATCAGCGTGCAACGGAGGGACCGGCACGCACGGCCTGGGATCGCCTGATGGACTACTACGCGCATTTCTATTTGCCCGACGACGTCAACACCAAGGTGGATCGTGCCGCCGGTGCGGTGGGGCTGGAAGTGCGCGCGCCCTTTCTCGATACGGCGCTGGTCGGGTTCGCATGCCAGCTGCCGCCCCATCAGCGCCTGCGCGGGCGAACACCCAAGTACATTCTCAAGCGGGCCATGCGCGGACGCTTGCCCGACGACATTCTGGATCGCAAGAAGCAAGGCTTCGCCGTGCCGGTGGCGCGCTGGATGCGCGAGGATCTAGGCCCCGCCCTGCGCGACGAGCTGGCGCCGGACAAACTGCGCCGCGAGGGCCTGTTCGATCCCGCGTTCGTCGACGGGCTGGTCAGCGATCATATGTCGGGGCGGCGCGATCGGCGCAAGGCACTTTGGACCTTGTTCGTGTTCGAACGCTGGCTCGCGCGCTGGGGATCCGCGTGATGATGGGACGTCAGCGTGCGACTGGCGGCGGCGTTTCGCTCATGTCCATCGATTCGCCGCGGGTGCAGATCTCGCGGACCACGTAGGTCGCGGTCTGCGAGGACTCGTAGTAGGTGCGCATGGTCATCTCGGCCAGAAGTCCCATCAGGATCGAGAGACAGCCCACGAGGAACGACATCACCGTCAAGTGGGGCAGGGGCGTGGCCACGAAGTCCTTGCCGCCCCAGAACTTGTACCCAATCATGGCCATGAAAAAGAGCATGGAAAGCCCCATGCTGAGCAGCCCGAACTTGCCGAACAGATGCATGGGTTTGGTGCCGTATTTCCACAGCATCTGCGACAGCGTCAGGTCGAGAATCACGTTGGGGATGCGCCGCAGTCCGTACTTGGTTTCGCCGTATTGGCGAGGGTGATGCGCGACCTCGACTTCGGCCACGCGCGCCCCGCGCTGGGCGGCGTAGATGGGGATGAACCTGTGCATCTCACCGTAGAGGTGAACACCTTGCAGCACGAAGCGACGGTAGGCCTTGAGCGTGCAACCGTAGTCGTGCAGGCGCACGCCAGACGCCGCCGAGATGATCGCGTTGGCGATCCACGATGGGATCTTGCGCGTGACCAGCACATCCTTGCGCCGCCGACGCCAGCCCGACACCACATCGAAACCCTGGTCCAGCTTGTCGAGCAGGGTGATGACGTCGGCCGGATCGTTTTGCAAATCGGCGTCGAGTGGAACCACCACATCGTGGCGGGCGGCATCGAACCCAGCGGCCATGGCCGCGGTCTGGCCGAAATTGCGGGCGAGATGGATCGTCTTCAAGTAGGGCCGGGTTCGGGTCGCCTCTCGCATCAGGGCCTGCGACTGGTCGTGGCTACCGTCGTCGACCAGGATGACCTCGGCTTCGACCCCGCGCTCGCGCAGGCTGGCGACGGCGGCATCCAGCTTGGGCAAGAGGTGGGGCAGGGAGTCTGCTTCGTTGTAGCAGGGAACCACCATCGACACGCTTCGCGTCGGATTCACGCTCGCATGCTACACCGGACCGCCTAGCTTCGCCGCATTTCGCGGCGCAAGTACGGCGCGCACGGCGCGCCTACGACCATCGCCTGCGCGAACACGTCGTTGGCTGTAGCTCCGCCAGGACTATTCGCAAGTTTCGGTGATGTTGGGATTCGCAACGGGCGGAATCCCCAGCAAGTAGTCGGCGATGTCTGTCGCGTCCTGGGTGGTGATGTTGGGCAGAGGCCGCATGGGCGAGCAGATGGTGCGACCGGCTTCATCCTTTCCTGACTTGATGGCGGTCACGATTTGGGCCGCAGTCCAGCCCTTGAGGCCGGTCGAGTCCGGCGTCAGGTTGCTGCTCTGGATCTCCTTCGTGGTAGATCCGCCGTCGCTTCCAGATCCGCCGTCGAGCGCGGCGACGGTGGTGCTGTATTTCTTGCCACCGATGAACGCCTTGGTAGCGTCTAGTTGCAGCGGGGCTGTGGCCGCTGTGTTCGGCGTGTGGCAGGTGGCGCACGCGAGCGCTGCCAGGTACTTGCCGTTGGAAATGCTGCCTGCACCACTGTCGATGGCGACTGCGTTGGGAAGATCCGCCAGCGCGACGGGAAGCCACTGCGCTGCCGAGGGCTGTACGGCGAAGGTTCCGGTGTTGGTTGACTCGTGCACTACGGCGGGAACGGTTCGCAAATAGGCGACGATGGCATTCGCATCGTCGTCGGTCAGATCGGCGAACTGGTAGTACGGCATCTGGGCAAACAAGTACCGGGCGCCACCGTCGGGACCAGCCTCGGGATCCATGCCCTTGGTAAACGCGTTCTTGATCTGCGTGTCGGTCAGATTCTTGAGGCCGGTGCTGTCATTCGTCAGGTTGGCGCTGGCGAGGCATCCGCCCGAGGAGTCCTTGGCGAAGCAATCGTTGCCGGAAAGAAACTTGCTATTGTCGAGACCACCGCCACCAGCCAGCTGTGGAGTATGGCAACTTACGCAACCGAGGACGTTCTTGACCAAGTACTCGCCGCGCGCGGCTGGACCGGGAAGGCCCGCCTCGCCCCCGCCCGTTTCCACGGCGGCCGTGTCGGCAAGGTTGGCGTCGACCGGGGGCGCATCCATCGCGGCGTCACTCGGGACGCCTGAGCTGCCTCCCATTCCGGAGCCGGCAGCGCCACCCATCGCCGAGCCTGCGGCTCCGCCTGTGGCGGAGCCAGCGGCCCCACCACTTCCGCTGCCGGGGTTGCCGCCGGTCGCGGAACCAGCACTGCCACCGGTGGCCTTGCTGGTGCCACCTGCCCCGCCCGCCGCGGCGGCATCGGTGCCTGGGCTCGACGACGAGCTCCCACAGGACATTGAAAGTGTCAGAAGGCTCGACAATGCAATGAATGCGGACGACAGTCGCATGGATTTCTCCTCTTGAGATGGAAAGTAAGGTTATGGAGGGACTCGCACGAAGAACTCCGGCTATTGCGACCGTTGAATCTCACCGACGCTGCACAGCCCGATACCCTTCGTGGCAAAAAGTAAACAGCAGATAAAGTTGCGAATCAACTAAAAGCCGAGCGATTTAGTCTCTTTTTACATTGCCGTTACCCGCGACGGCCCGAGTCTAACCGACAGGTTGCTCGGGCAGGCCTGCGCGTGCGCCCGACATTCACTATCTAGCTAACCGCGAAAGCTCCGTATCCAACGACGCGATTTCTGGGGCCGGCGGTGTCACCGGAATTGCGTAGGTCCAAGGTCGCGCAAGCAAGTCCCTTCCGCGCGACGAGCGCGAGGAGGGCATTGACGCCAGTGGCGCCGCAGGCTTGCTCGTGGTCGATCCCGCCCGCGGCCAGGCGTTCCATGCTCTTGGCGGTGCTGGCGTCCAGCTTTTGCGCGGTCGCGTAGTCGTGGTAGTGGCTGAGATCCGAGCTGACCACGATGGCGGTTTCGTCTCCGCCCCAGAGCACGTCGAGAATTCGTTCGGCCGCCTGCCAGTCATCATCGCCAGCCAGCAAAGGGACCATGCGGGCTCCGGGAAAGATCTGCTTGAGGAAAGGCAATTGGACTTCCAGGCTGTGCTCGTTTTCGTGCGCGGGCTCGAATTCGCGCGCGAGCCCAGCCTTGACCAGCGAGGCCACGGCTTCCCGATCGACCGCGACCGGACCCATCGGCGTTTCAAAGACACCCGCGCCACTGGTCGCAACGCCGGGAAAGGCCACCCGGTGCGAAGGGCCGAGCAGAATGACTCGCTCGACCTGGCTTGCGCGCACGGCCAGTGCTGCGTAGGCAGTGCCGGCGATAGGACCGGAATAGATGTAGCCCGCGTGGGGAGCGACCGCGGCCTTGGCTGGCGCCGGCTTGGCGAGCAGGGCTGCTGCGGCGACATAGCCTTTCACCGCGGCCGCAAGCTCCTGAGGCTTGTCCGAATAGAACGTGCCGGCAAAGGCTGCGGCCCGCGTGCGCATGCCACACTCTACCTCGGTTCCGCTCAGAGAACAGGGGTAGTTCCACCCGACCCCCCACCCGCGCGCGTGCCATACTTGGCCACAGCTCGCGAGGGAAGCAGAAAGGAGGATTGCCAACTTGCGTGGGGATGATAATGGGGCCCGTCCGGACATCGACGGCTACACGGTAGTCGGCCGCTACTATCGTCGCGACGACGATGGCCACACCGTATGCGAAATGTGCCCGCGCGCGTGCCGCTTGCGCGAAGGGCAGCGTGGTGTGTGCTTTGTTCGCGCCTGCCGCGATGGCCAGATCGTACTGACGAGCTACGGGCGGTCGACGGGTTTCTGCATCGATCCCATCGAAAAGAAGCCGCTGTTTCACTTCTTGCCGGGCACGCCCGTGCTCTCGTTCGGGACCGCGGGTTGCAACTTGATGTGCAAGTTCTGTCAGAACTGGGAAACCAGCCGCGCGCGCGACGTCGAACGCATGAGCGACAGCGCGACGCCCGCAGCGATCGCGGCCGCGGCGGCGCGCTGGGGCTGCCGAAGCGTGGCCATGACCTACAACGATCCCGTGGTTTTTTTCGAGTACGCGGTCGACGTGGCCGACGCTTGCCGGGCACGCGATGTCCGAACCGTCGCCGTGACGGCGGGCTACATGATGCCGGCGCCGCGCGAGGAGTTCTATCGGCACTTCGACGCGGCCAACGTGGATCTGAAGGGTTTCTCGGAACGCTTCTATCGCGAGCTGTCCAAAGGAGATCTCCACCGCGTTCTCGACACGCTGGTTTACCTGCGCACGAAGACCGAGGTCTGGTTGGAGATCACGACCTTGCTTATTCCGGGCGAAAACGACAGCGACGTCGAGCTGGATGCAATGACTCGCTGGCTAGCGGCCCAAGTGGGCACCGATGTGCCGTTGCACTTCTCGGCGTTTCATCCCGATTTTCGCATGCTCGACCATCCGCCCACGCCGCTCGCGACCTTGCGGCGGGCACGCACCATCGCGCTCGGCAATGGTCTGCGCCACGTCTACATCGGCAATCTGCGCGACGACGAAGGGGAAAGCACGTTCTGCACCGGCTGCGGCGAAAGGCTCATCGGCCGCAAGGGCTATGAAGTTACCCTGTGGGCGCTGACGGAGACGGGGAATTGCAAGGCGTGCGGCACAAGGTGCGTGGGCAGATTCGACGGCGGGCCTGGCGCGTGGGGCAACCGCCGCTTGCCCATCGCGATCCATGCCAGCGAGTAGCGCATTCGAAGCTCACAGGCTCTTCAAGAACGCGATGAGATCCTGCTTTTCCTGCGCGCCGAGCCTGGTGCCGAATTCGTGGCCGGTGTTGCGGTTGCCGGGTAGGCGCGTGTCGAAGGTGAAGGCGCCCTGGCCGCTGCCGAGCGTGAAGCTCACCGGGCGCCCGTCCGTGGGTTCCAGCAACGCCTCCAAGGTGGGCACCGATCCGTTGTGCAGGTAGGGAGCGGACGCGACCAGCGTGGTCAGCGGCGCCGTGCGCACCCAGGGCCCTGCGATCTGCACGGATTCGGTGGGCCCCTTGCGATGAACAGAGGGAATGCGCGTGATGGGCATGCGCACGTTCTTGTCCGCCAGGTCGCGCCGATCGACTTCGAAACCGAACATGGCGTCGGTGCCGATGCCACCCGCCGCCAAGTCGTCGCGCTCGTCGCCTTGCGCGCGCCCGTCGCCGTCGGCGTCGAAAGGCAGGATGCTGCAATTGGTGTAGGGGATGGGCGTGGCGAGAGCGGGGTGGCTGTCGTGGCACTGCGAGCAGGTGCGCTGAACCTGCACCGCCGTGGCATTCGCTCTATCGATGTCAAACTCGTCGAAGATCGAGCCCAGTCCAGCAGGGCCGTTGCCTTTGCGTAGACCGACCATTGCCAGCAGCCCCATGGGTTCGTGCACGAGATGGCAGTCGGTGCAGCGTGGGATTTCGAGCCCGGTCTTGGGAATGGGCTTGTCCGTCGCCAGCGTGGTGGCGGAGTGGCAGGACACGCAGCGCACGGGAATGCGCGCGGCCAAGGGACGGGTCTCGTCGAGGGGCGCCAGGAGCGGCGGCTGGAGATGGGTGCCGGCATAGGCCGGTGGGACATCGACCAAGATCTGCTGGTTGACGATGTCGCCGACGACACGATCGAAGAAGATGGCGCGACCGCGGTCGAGCGCCCCTGGATCCACCGCCGGCCGCGCTACGGACGCGAGGTCGGTGTCGTAGAGCAGCTTGCGGATCTGGGTGGCCTCGAAGCCCAGGCGAAGCCCGCGCACGAGCTCGGGCGGCGCGGGCGCGCCCTGGCCAAGCACGCGCGCGTACATGATGCCCGGGAAGGAATCCGCCTGCAGGCCGATGGCGCCGATGGTGCGGTCGTCGAGAACCATGGCGCGGTTGATGAGGTCGGTGTCGCCTTCGAGACCGGGCGGAAACTCGATGCCGAGCTCGGCCAGGGCCTGCCCGCGCCGCAGCCCCGTGCGCTCGGCGTAGCGGCCCAGCCAGTCCACCCCGCGCGTGGCGTAGGTCGCGGCCCAGTTGATGACCGACAGGGATCGCACCACCAGCGTGCTGGGCGTGCTTTTGGGATTGAAGACACCGGCGGGCCCGGTGCGCATGAGTCCCACGTCCTGGTAGCGCCGCGAGTGCAATCCTGGCGCGGTCATGTCCAAACCGAACTCGTTGGTCAGATCTTGGCGGCCCGGTCCCGCCGAGAGGAGCGAGGCTTGGACTTGCTTTGCGTCGGGCAGGTTGAGCGCCTGCCGATACTCCGCGACGGTAACTCGGCCGTCGTGGTCGAGATCGAGAACCAGCGATTCGGCGAGGCGCATGCGGCGTTTGATGTCCGCCTCGGGGTCGGGCACGCCGTCGTGGTCGAGGTCGAGCACGTGCTTGGGATCGAAGAGCGACGAGGTGGCGAGCATGAGCCCGTAGTCGAGGCGCGTGCTGGGCAGGCCGAGCACGGTCTTGCCGTCCACGGGATTGCGCCCGGAATGGCACAGCCAGCAGGTCATGCCGATCTCGCCGGTGGGCTTGCCGGTCTGGAAATCGAGGGCGTCGCGTAGCCCGGAGAAGCCAGTGCTGGCGGATGTGTAGCCGCGCGTACCCGGTGCCTCGTCGGGATCCTTGGCCAGGCCGAACACCTCGGGGTTACCGAGGATGCCGCCCGGAAGCGAGATGTGCCGCGTGACGTGGGTGTCGACGTGGCCGTCTTGGTCGAGATCGAGGGGCACGTCGTCGAGGTGGATCTCGATGTCGCGGCGCCAGGCCAAATCCGCGAGGTGGGTCCAGTAATCGCCGTTGGTGTTGACCAGGTGCGACCCAGGCGCGGTGAAGTCCTGCCATTCGTAAGTGCCGATGCTTTCGATGGCCTGTTGGCGATACGACGCGGCAGCCGCTGCGGGTAGCAGGCGCGGGGCGACGACGCCCGGCATGAGCGTCGCATTCGGCTCGGGCAGCGGCGATTCGGCTTTGTCCACGCTGGCTTGCCGGCGCGGCCGCTGGTGCTTGTGCTTGCACGAGATGGCGCCAGTCGAAACCAGAACGAATGCGGTGGCGATGGCGATTCGCTTCACGAGGAGCGAGAATCTACCTCGCGCAGACGAATGTGCACTTCCTACTGGGGGCGTTCGCATAAGCTCTTGGCGATGTCGTCTGGATCCGAAGCAGATGCAATACCCACCGTGCGCACGAATCGAATCGACGGTGCGGGTACGATCGAAGTCTTTTTGCAGGTCTCGCCAAGCTCCACCGGTGACGACGAACGCGGGCAGTTCGCATCGCTGGCCGCGCAGGCGGCGAAGGCGCTCTTGGCTCATGGTCTCGGCCCCGGCAACGTCGTGTGCGCCTGGATCCATTTCGCGAAGACCCCGCAGTGGGATTGGCGCCAGGCGCTGACGACGGCCTGGGACGCCAACGGTCCTTTGCCCATCAGCGCGATCCTGCAACCACCCGCGGCGCCGTTCTGCCTTTGCACCCTGCAACTCCACGCCGTCCGCTCGGCACGCCAAAGTGGCGTGTGGCACGGCAACTCGGACAAGCCCGCGGCGGCCACCATTCTGCGCGCTGGTGCTCGCCATCTTCGGCTGATGTCCATCACACCGCGCGCGGATTTGCGTGGCTCGGCGGACATGGTCGACATGACCTACGACATGCTGGCCCGGGCTGGCCATGCCCTGACCGACCGCGGGCTTGGTTTCAAGGATGTGGTGCGGACGTGGATCTACGTGCGCGATATCGAGCACAACTACGGCTCCATCAACAAGGCTCGCAACTGCTTCTTTGCCGAACAGGGCATAACCCGCCTACCGGCCAGCACCTGCGTCGAGGGCGCACTGTGTGGCGCCGCCGCCCCCGTCGCGATGAATCTGTATGCGGTGGCCACCAACGATGATGTTCATGTCGGCGCCGTCACGCCCGGCCCCATGGGTGAGGCGTCGGCGTATGGTTCGGCCTTTGCGCGCGGATCGCAGATTGCCGAGCCCGGTCGCAAGACGCTCTACCTTTCTGGCACGGCCAGTATCGATGCGACCGGCGCCGTGGTTGCGGCGGGCGACATCAGGGGGCAACTCGACCGCATGTTCGCAAACGTGCATGCGCTGTTGGTTCGGGCCGGGATGGATTTTCGCGACGTGGTCAGCGCCACGGCCTACCTCAAACGAGCCGAGGCCTACCGGGATTTTCTCACGTCGGCGGCCGCCCACGGCCTCTCCGCCGAAACTCCCACCGCGGCGGTGATGGCCGACAGCTACCGACCCGAATGCCTGTGCGAGATCGAGGTGTGCGCGGTACGGACCAGCCCAGAACAGCAAAATCGGACCGAAATGCTCTGATACTCCGCGTCCGCAATGCTGAAATGTAGAAAGTCGTGTCAAATGGACGGGCGCAACGCCGATTGCGCGCTAGGCTCAGGCCATGGACACTATTTTAAGGATCTCTGATGCGGCCAATCTGGCGATCCACGCGATGGCTCACATTGCCAGGTCCAAGGGCAATATGAACCATTCGGTGGGCGAGATTGCCGGCGAACAAGGCGTCTCGGTAGCACATTTGTCGAAAGTCATGCAGCGGCTGGTGAAGGTCGGCCTGCTTACCTCACGACGCGGACCCGGCGGCGGGTTTGTCCTCGGGCGAGCGGCGGACAAGATCTCGTTGCTCGAAATCCTCGAAGCCATGGACGGGCCCATGTCGGACTGCAAGTGTCTGCTTGGGCGAAAGAAGTGCCTGTTTGGCGGCTGTGCGCTGGGGGCGCTTCTCACCCACGTGAACCACCAGGTCCGTGTGTTCATGGCCTCGCGCAGCCTCACCGACCTCATGGGCTCGTCGCTCAAGCACACGCTCTATTTGGCGGGCCTGGGTGGCAAGGTTGCTGGCGGAGAGAAACCCAAGCGGGCGCGAACGGCAAAGGCCAAGAACGGCGTTCGGGCCGGGCTTTCCTAGATACCGCCATCCATGAGCAGCGGGTATCCGGCCTTCAGCCAGGCATTCATTCCGCCGTCGAGGTCGCGAACGCGTAAATAGCCGAGATTGATGAGAGCGATTCCCGCGGCTTGGCTCATGCCGCCGCTCCAGCAGACCAGGACGACGTCGGCGCACTTGTCGTTGTGCAGGTAGGTATCGATGTCCCCTACGTGATCAAAGGGAATGGATGTATCTGTGCCGGGAATGTCGCCCGCGTAGGGAGTGTGCACATCGATGACGATAGGGTTCGAGGTGGCAATCAGGTCGGCCACCTCGGTCGGAGAGAGGTGTTTGAGGGTGGTCCATCCGCTGCACCCGGCCTCGCCGCCGACATCGTAGGCTGGCGTGTCCGTGGGCGAGGTTTCGGCCTGATCCTCCGGCGCCACATCGACCGTTGGCGCGGGCAAATCGGCCGCCGCGTTCGCGTCTATGTGCTCGGTCACCGCGGCGTCCAACGTCGATGGAGCGTCGCTCTTGCAGCCAGCAAACGGCAAACAAAGGGCGCACGCGGCGGACAACAGAAGGTAAGTGGCTCGCACCCGCGCAGGATAGGTCAAGTTGCGAGCCTTGGCACTATCGATCCCCTTCGACTAGCGCTAATATCCCGCTGCCCCGGACTGGGGTTATGCATTGCCATCATTCGCGACGGAGGAGATGAACGTGAGAAACACCATCAAGCTTGCAGGTGTGCTGCTACTGGGCACCATTCTGGGCACCGGCTGTGTTAGCTCGGGGACGTTCGAGGCGAAAGAGGCAGAGCTCGCCAAGGCTCTCAAGGAGAAGGATTCCCTAAACCAGGACAACGCCAAACTCCAGGCCAAGGTCGATGATCTCAACAAGCAGATCGCCGATCTGAAGAAGCAAATGGACCAGGTCAAGGCCTACGGCAAAGGCAAGGCCGACGAGGCAGGGGCTCTCGCGGCTGGCATGGACAATCTGCAAAAGCGCCTGGACGAGCTTGAGAAACAGAAGAAGATCGCCGAGGCGCGTGCGGCCATGTTCCGCTCGCTGGTGGACAAGCTGCGCTCCATGGTCGACGCCGGCCAGATCAAGGTCACAGTTCGCAACGGCCGCATGTTGCTGGTGCTGCCCAACGACATTCTTTTCGATTCGGGCAAGACCGAGCTCAAGGCCGAGGGCAAGGATGCCATCGCCAAGGTGGCCAAGGTGCTTGCCAGCATGCCGGCGGATCGTCACTTTCTAGTGGCTGGCCACACCGACAACCTGGCTATCCACTCCAAGAGGTTCCCCTCCAACTGGGAGCTCTCGACCGAGCGCGCGGTCGAGGTGGTGCGGCTGCTCATCGACAACGGCATGAAGCCCAGCCAGGTCGGTGCGGCCGGCTACGCCGAGTACGATCCCGCGGCCGACAATGCGACCGCCGACGGCCAGAAGCAGAACCGCCGCATCGAGATCGTGGTCGAGCCCAACTTGTCCGAGCTGCCCAGCCTGGACGGTCTGGTCAGCAAGTAGGACGTTCGTCGTCGGTCTATTCTGTCTGTGATCGACCGACCATCATGTTCAAAAAGCGCGACGTCAGTATCCATTTCGTAGGTATCGGCGGTATCGGCATGTCCGGTATCGCCGAAGTTCTTTTAAACCTGGGCTACCAGGTGTCAGGATCCGACCAGCGCGAAAGCGATGCCACCCGGCGCCTGCAGGGGTTGGGTGGCCGCATCTCCATCGGCCATCGCGCCGAACAGGTACGCAGCGCCGACGTCGTCGTCATCTCCAGCGCGGTCAAGCCCGACAACCCCGAGGTGGCCACTGCGCACGAGCGGGGCATTCCGGTGATCCCGCGCGCCGAGATGTTGGGCGAGCTCATGCGCGTGAAGGACGGCGTGGCGGTGGCCGGATCGCACGGCAAGACCAGCACCACGACCATGATCGCCACCATCCTGGCCCAGGCTGGCTTGGACCCCACGGTGGTGATAGGCGGCAAGGCCAAGGTATTCGGTTCGAACGCGCGGCTCGGGCAGGGCGAAGTGCTGGTGGCCGAGGCCGACGAGTCCGATGGGTCGTTCCGCCATTTGTTGCCTATGGTCGCGGTCATCACCAACATCGATCGCGAGCACATGGATCACTACGGAACCGAGGCGGCGCTGCGCACGGCTTTCCTCGACTTCGCCAACCAGGTTCCGTTCTACGGCGTCGTCGTGGTGTGCGCGGACAACCCGACGGCGGCAGGGCTTTTGCCCGAGCTGGTCAAGCGCCACATCACCTACGGCCTCGGCGCCGGCGACTACCGCGGCGAAATTTTGTCGGCGGATGCCCAAGGCACGCGTCTGCGCGTCGCCGTGCGGGGCAAAGCGCGGGGCGAGCTGGTGGTGCGCATGCCGGGGGTTCACTACGCACAAAACGCCCTGGCTTCGCTGTGCGTGGCCGACGTGTTCGACGTTCCCTTTCAAGCCACCTGCGAGGCGCTGGCGGGATTCAGCGGCGTGGATCGCCGCTTCTCCGTGCGTGGCGAGGCCGGCGGGATCCTGGTGGTCGACGACTACGGTCATCATCCGACGGAAATGGCCGCGACCATCGCAGCGGCCAAGCTCTACGGTCGGCGCCTGGTGGTCGCCTTCCAGCCGCACCGCTTTTCCCGCACCAAGGATCTGATGACCAAGTTCGCCCCCGCACTCGCTGGCGCCGACGAGGTCGTACTGACCGACATCTACCCGGCCGGCGAATCGCCCATCGCAGGCGTGGATGTTCAGGCGCTCATGCGCACGTTTCCAAAAGCTGCGAAGGCGAGCTACTTCCCGCGCAAGGAGCTGGCGGGCAGTCTGATGGCGCAGCTCAAGGCCGGCGATCTCCTCTTGGTGCTCGGCGCTGGCGACATCACCCAGGTCGCGTCCGACGTGCTGGCGCGGCTGGCGTAGCCGGGCACGCGTAGCGCATCCCACGGAGCTTCAGCTTCCGTCAACGATAGCAACTTCAGCGTCCGTTTCTCACCTTGGGCCAACCCGGTGTAGTGTTCCTTGCGTGAGGTCGTTGCCGCTGAACGTCCGGAACGCCGCCATGCTGGGTCTGGCCGTGCTGTGCGGCGCTCTGCCAGCCAGCGCCGATCAGGCAGAGGCATTCACATGGTCCTGGCAAGCGCCCCCCGATTGCCCTTCGCCCCAGGACGTGCGTGCCGAGGTGGCGCGGCTTCTGGGTGGAGAGATCCGCTTGCCTGTGGGTCGAGACTTCAGGGCAAAAGCGTCGGTCGCGCACGGGCAGACGTGGTCTGTCTCGATCGAAACCGAGCTCGCGGGCCGACCGGGACGACGATCCATTGAGGCCGCTTCCTGCCAAGACCTCGCGGATGCCACGGCTCTCATCCTTGCGTTGACGATCGATCCGGACGTCGCGGTCACCCATCCGACTAGACCCAAAGCAGCGCTGCCGCCATCACCATTACCACCACCGCCAGCGCAGTCGCCGCCGCCCGTGCCGACGAGTACCCGGCCGGCGCCGCGAAAGCAGGCGTCGTCTGCGGATCTTCTAGTCGGCCTGCAAGCTCAAGGTAGCCAGGGCACCTTGCCATCTGTTGACCTCGGCCTAGGTGGCAGTGTCGGCGTGGTGGGGCGCCGCTATCGCGTCGAACTGCGAGCGGCCTACGGCTTGCGCCGAGATCAAATCGCCCACGCCACGACTCTCCCCGATGCCTACGGCCAGTTCAACTTTCTGGCGGGCGTGCTCGCCGGTTGTTTCAACCTTGGGCGAGGAACTTTGGCCTTCGGTCCCTGCGCGGATGCTGAAGTCGGGTGGGTATCCGCGCAAGGGTATGGCGTCAGCCAAAGCATTCCGGCCAACCGAGCCTGGTTGGCGATGGGCGCTGGCGGCTATGCGGCAATTCCCTTGGGTTCCCGCTGGAGCATTCCTCTGCACTTGGACGTCTTGGCACCCGTCCTGCGACCGGAATTCGTGTTCAAGAGCGTGCCGCCTAGTCGCGTTTTTCAAGCCCCTGTCGTTGGGGTTCGCGTCAACGCCGGCATCGAGTTGCGCTTTTGATCACGAGATCTTGAATCTTCGGGAACCAAACCATCAGCATGAGATCCCCTGCCGGGAATGTTCTCGAATCCACCGCGTCGCCGACTGGCATGATGGGCGCGGTGCTGGACTTCGACGCGGTCTACGAAGACCTGGTGGAATTCGTGTGGCGAACCGTGCGTCGCATGGGCGTGCGTGCGGCCGACGCCGACGATGTGGTGCAAGACGTCTTCGTGATCGTGCACCGCCGGCTGGCCGAATTCGAGGGACGCGCACAGCTCAAGACATGGGTGTTCAAGATCCTTGTGCACGAGGTGAGGCACTACTGGCGAAACCACCAGCGCAAACCCGGCGATCGGGCCGGCGAAAATGTGACTCTGCTGCAAACCCTGCTCGCCGATCACGAAAGCGGTCCCGCGGCCTCGCTCGAACGGGTCGAGGCCCTGCGCGTCTTGGATCGCCTACTGGCCGGGCTCGACGAGGACAAGCGCGAGGTGTTTGTCTTGGCAGAGATCGAACAGATGACCGCGGCGGAAATCGCGGAAATCGTCGACGCCAATGCGAACACGGTCGCTTCCCGCCTGCGAGCAGCCCGGCAAGATTTCGAGAAGGCATTGGCGCGCTTTCGCGCGCACGAACTCGGGAGGCAGTCATGAACGACCTCGGACCTGAAGCGCGATCGATGTTGGCAGCGGCCCGAGGCGCCGAATCGCTCACCCGCGAGGATCGGGCACGCATCAAGCGTGGCGTGCTTGTGCGCGTGGCCGTGCTGGGGGCGGCTTCCACCACCACGGCTGGGGCCGCGGCTATGTCCGTAGCGGCGAAGGTTACGCTCACCGTGCTCACGGTGGCGGCACTGGGTGGTGGGTCGGCAACGCTTTGGGCATGGAAGGGGCGAACGGCAGATCCGCCCGCGGCGGCCCGAGCTCATTCGAAGCCGCCTAAACCGGTGGCGATGGCGCGCGAGGCACCCACCGTCGTGGCCGAACCTTGCGCCCTTCTGCCCGAGCCCGCCGTCAAGCTCGAAGTCCAGCCCGAGATCCAGCGGCGGGACGTGATTCGGGGCGGGGCGCGACGACCAGAAATCCCGGTCGCGCCTGCTGCCGAGATCGCGCCTGCCGTCCCGGCACTCGAGCCGCTGAGTCCTGAATTGACCGTGCTTCGTCAGGCACAAGAAGATCTGCGCGCTGGCCTTCCTGCTTCCGCCTTGCGCCGGCTGGCCGACTACGACCGCCGCTTTGGCGGGGGAGCGCTGGAAGAAGAACGCCGAGCTGTCGCGGCCATCGCCCGCTGTCAGGTGGATCCCGGACCCGCGGCAGAGATCCAAGCCGCTCGCTTTCTACAAAGCGCGCCTGAATCGCCGCTGGCCGAGCGCGTTCGCTCCGCATGCCGGAAATCCGCAGAGACAGTGAAATAGGACAACGAAATCGTATCGGGCCGGGAACCGTACCGACATAACGAGGAGACGGACCATGACGAAATCAGCTTCGACCCCGGCGATTCTTGCGATTCTAGTAAGTGGTACATGGGCGGCGCTACCCGCAGGCTGTCACACGGAACAAGTGGCGATTGGCCAACAGAATAGTGGTGGACAGCCTTCGAGCACGTCGACGGGTGGTGCGACCAGCGCCGGTGGTGCAGGCGGTGGTGGCGCGAAGGCGGGCGGGACCACCGGAGCTGGCGGCGGCACGACCAACGCAGGTGGCGCCACTGCCAGCGGCGGGAACGCGGGTGGGATTGCGGCCGTCGGCGGCGCGAACGCAAGTGGGGGAGTTACCGGAGCTGGTGGCTCAGGGGCCGGTGGCAGCACGGGATGCGCGCCAGGCTGGACCCTGTGCTGCGGTCAGTGCCTGAGTCCGCAGGCGGGGATATGTGCGCCGTGTCCAGGGGCGGGCGGTTCGGGCCAAATGGGGGGCGCCCCAGGCACTGGCGGTCGCGGCGGCGCGGGGTCGGGTGGAGTTGGCGCGGGCGGATCGAGCGGCTCGGGTGGAGGTGCCTCAGGGGGCACGAGTGGCGCGACTTGTGGTGGGCTTCGCGGCATGTCCTGCTCGACCAATCAGTTCTGCGATCTACCGGCTGGGTCTTGCAACGCCGCCGACATGACCGGAGTCTGTGCGAACAAGAACGTGGGTTGCACCGCCATCTACCAGCCGGTGTGCGGTTGCGACGGAAAGACCTACGGCAACGACTGCAGCCGCATTTCCGCCGGCGTGACGAAACAGTCCGATGGCGCATGCGCCACGACCGACGCAGGTGTCTGTCCTGCGAACGAAATGTGGTGCCCGGGTTGCCCAAGCCTCGGCGTCGCCGGCAGTTGCGGCCAAGTCTGCACTGGCGCGCCTTGCCCGGCTCCGGACGCTGGAACAAGCGACGCTGCATCCGGAAGTTGCAGCGCTATCACCACGCAGGCCGGGTGTGACAGCCGCAGCGACTGCCACTCGGTCTTCGCGGATCCCGGAACTTGCGGTTGTGCTGGTATCAACTGCTGCATGCACTTCAACCGCTGCGCCGACGGCGGCCAGGCCAATTGCACGGGCCCGGTTGCGTGTCTGGCCCCGCAGCCCCTTTGCACGTCGCCATACACCCTGGCGTACACGAACGTCTGCTTCGAAGGTTGCGTCCTTCAAACCGAATGCGCGGGTGTCGATGCCGCTGCCACAACTCCCTGACGGCGGACTCGTCGGCGACGCTAGCGCATGTCGTGCGGCGCCGGACTCCGACTCCGCCTACTGCGGTGGAACACGGCCGCCGCACGCCTACTTGTGCGTCCTAGCCTCCCTGCCCGCGCCCTGCGTTGTGGCCGATATAGCCAATGTCACGGACACCTACTGCTGCCCGTAAATGACATCGAGGCCGGCCTTTGTGCTCGGTCACCCGTCCAAGAGGAAAGTCGCCGGGGATGTGATGCCGGTCGCAGCCTCGCCGAGGCGTGAGATCGGACAACGAAACAGTATCGGGCCGGGAACCGTACCAACATAATGAGGAGACAAGCCATGACGAGATCAGCTTCAACCCCGGCGATTCTTGCGGTTCTTGTAGGTGGCACATTGGCGGCACTACCTGCTGGCTGTAGCGTGGAACACGTGGCGATGGGCCCACAGAACACAGGCGGACAGAGCTTGTCGACGGGTGGTGCGACCAACGCCGGTGGTGCAGGCGGAGGTAGTGCGAAGACTGGCGGGACTACCGGAGCTGGTGGCGCGGCGACCAGCGCCGGTGGCGCCACTGCCAGCGGCGGGAACGCGAACGCGGGTGGGATCGCGGCCGTCGGCGGCGCGAGCGCAAGTGGGGGAGCCACCGGGGCAGGTGGCTCAGGAGCCGGAGGTGGTACGGGATGCGCGACGGGCTGGACGATGTGTTGCGGTCAGTGCCTAAGTCCGCAGGCGGGGGTATGTGCGCCGTGCCCGGCGACGGGCGGTGCTGCACCAACGGGCGGCTCTCCAGGTACTGGAGGCCGCGGCGGGGCGGGCTCGGGTGGAGTTGGTGCGGGCGGATCGAGCGGCGTGGGCGGAAGCGGCGCGGGGGGCGGCAGCGGCGTGGTTTGCGGAGGGCTGCGTGGCGTGTCCTGCGCCACCAACCAGTTCTGCGATCCACCCGCCGGCTCTTGCAACGTCGCCGATATGACCGGAGTCTGCGTGAACAAGAACGTGGCATGTGCTGCGATCTACCAGCCGGTGTGCGGCTGCGACGGAAAGACCTACGGCAACGACTGCAGCCGCATTTCCGCCGGCGTGACGAAGAAGTCCGACGACGCATGCGCCACGACCGACGCGGGCGTCTGCCCTGCGGGCGAGATGTGGTGCCCGGGGTGCCCAAGCCTCGGCATCGCCGGCGGTTGCAGCCGGGTCTGCTCTGTAGTGGCTTGTCCGGCTGCGGACGCTGGAACGTCCGACGCTGCTTCAGGAAGTTGCAGCGCGATCACCACGCAGGCGGCGTGTGACAGCCGCGGCGATTGCCACTCGGTCTTCGTGGATCCCGGAACTTGTGGGTGTGCCGCTGCCGGTTGCTGTGCTCACTTTAGTCGCTGCGCGGACGGAGGCCACGCCAACTGCACGAACACCGTCACGTGCGAGATGGCGACGCCCTTCTGTGAGTTACCGTACGTCGTGTCATACACCAACAACTGCTACGAGGGCTGCGTCCGCCAGAGCGAATGTGCGGGGGTCGATGCCGCCGTCTCTCCTGCCGCGTGCCCGTCAACTCCGTCGGCCAATGCCGCGTCTTGTGGCAGCACCAACATGACCTGCTTCTACGACAACTGCCCGAGCACGGGCCGAACCCAGGCCGTCTGCACCGGTGGCACCTGGGCGGTCCAAACCGCCGCTTGCGGCACCGTGAGCTGCAACGGTCCCAGCGTGCTGACCTGCCCCTCTGGACAGATGTGTCTCATCACAGAATCAGGCACCGTCGGGGCCCAATGTGTGACGAGCAGCTGCGGCCAGGGCCCCGTCACTCCCGTATGCGGCACCACCCTGGGCAGCTGTGGCGTGAATGCGTCGCTCACCAGCGGGGTGACAATCACCTGCAATACCTGTCCGCCAGGCGCTACTTGCGCGTAGCACCTTCAGGAAAACAAGATTTCGCTCTTCGTCTTGCCCGCTAATAGCGGTGCCACCGTCACTGGCGGCGAGCTCGCTCTCAGCGATTCGCCGGTTCTCGCCAACGCCTCGCGCGACCGGCGAACCGATTGCACCGTCTATTCGTTGGTACCGCCGGGAGGACACTTCATGGCGACATTCGATCAAGACCGACGTGATGCCCTAAGACTCTTCGGCATGGGCGGCATCGTCTTTGCCTCGGGTTTGGCCGGCTGCGCGCATCGCGCTTCAGCCATCGCGGGCAAGGGCCCGGCATCGGGCCAACGGGAGTTCTACTTTCTTCAACTGAGCGACACCCACTGGGGCTATTCCGGCGCCGCCAATCCGGACGTGGCGCAGACCCTGCCCCAGACCGTGGATCAAATCAATCGTTCCGGCGCTCGGCCTGACTTCATCATCTTTACCGGCGATCTCACGCATACCACCGATGACGCTTCGGTGCGACGGCAGCGCCTTGGCCAGTTCAAGGACATCGTCGCGAGGCTGAACGTCAAACAGCTGAAATTCATCCCTGGCGAGCACGATGCCTCGCTGGACAGCGGCGCCGCCTTTCGCGAGATCATCGGGCCGCTCTCCTATTCCTTCGACTGGAAGGGCATCCATTTCATTGCGCTCGATAACGTGTCGGCGCCGGGCGCAACCTTGGGCCAGGAGCAGATCGCCTGGCTAAGCCGCGACCTGGCCGCGACGGATGCGGCCTTGCCCGTCGTGGTGTTTGCGCACAGACCCTTGTTCGATCTCTATCCCCAGTGGGACTGGACCACCGCGGATGGTGCCGACGCCATCCGGGTTCTGCAAACCCGCAAACAGGTGACCGTGTTCTACGGTCACATCCACCAGGAGCACCACCACCTGACCGGCGCCATCGCCCACCATGCCGCCCGCTCGCTCATTTTTCCGCTGCCATTGCCAGGATCCCTGCCCAAGAAAGCGCCCGCCCAATGGAATCCAATGAGCCCGGATCATGGCCTTGGATTCAGGCAAGTCGGTCCCCTCGGCGCGCTAGAGGTGCCGGTGCTCGAAGTCCCTTTGGCCGGCGGGACGGCCAGTGCCGAGGCCAGAACCATCCGGGTGATTGCAAGCATGTTCGAGTACCGGCCGAGCCGCATCGATCTCGAGCTCGGCAGGCCCGTCTATCTGGAGCTCACCAGCGTTGATAGACACCACGGCTTCAATGTACCCGACCTGCACTTGCGGGCCGATATCCACCCCGGCACGACGACCCGCCTCCGCATCCAAACGACCAAGGCAGGCACGTTCCCGTTTCATTGCGACGTGTTCTGCGGCGAAGGCCACGAAGCGATGTCGGGTGAAATCGTAGTCGCCTGAAGGAATACCCAAGCCGACGGCGTCGCGGTTCGACCTTCTCAATAGATCACGCCGTTGACCTGTTCACGTCCGAGACATCGCGATGCGGTAAAGGACACTTGCTGGTTCCGCTCGTGCTCCCATGGCTGCACGCCACGCACAAAGTCAACCGTGACAAGCTGGTGGATGATCACATATATCAGCTCTTAAAAGCGTTATTCTTCAGACTCTTGGCCATCGTTCTCTTGAGATCGCTGCCCTGGCTTGTTACTCTGGCCTGCGTCGTTCACATTCGCATTGACCGGAGGGTTCCATGAAATCTCGATCGCCGATCCTCGGGAAAACTGGACTGTCGAAGTTCAAGGTACCGCGTTTTCGACCATCCTGGGACGTGCGGTAGTGTCCGCCCCGAGTCGCGCGCGCAGGCCACCGTCGGAGCGGCAGTTGGAGCTGACGGCACGTTTTGCCTCTGAATCATTCGCATAGGCGGCGATCGATATCCAATTGCCCAACAGACTAATAATCCCAGCGTGGCATAGGCGAGGTTGCGTCGCCTCCCCCAAACGGCCCTGAGGAGTTTCAGCATGGAAGAGAACCCGGCTCCGGAGCAAAGGATGCCATCGCTACGCCGACCCGAACGGTCGTCCAAGGGGCCGGTCGCGATGTCGGTGCTCGAGTCTGAAGCCGGCGTCGAGTATTTTCTGATGCTGGAATCGCCTCCAGATCTCGATCTCGCCGCCAGCTGGAAGGCGCTGGAATCCAGCTACCAATGGGCGCTAAGAGATGCCGGGTTGGACCTCGGCACCGAGGTCTTCGTGCGCTTGCATGTCAGCGATGCGCTCAATCAGATAGCCCAGCTGCGTGACAGAATCGGTCTTCGCGGCGACGGAGGATTGGTCTCCCTCATTGGACAAGCACCCCTGCAACGGAACAAGATTGCGCTAGAGGCGTATCACGTGAAGGGACGTCGTCCCTGTCGCCGCCGTCTCTATCCCGGCGGCCAACTCGTGATTGACCACGGCAGCTATCAGATGACTTGGGGCTCCTTTCGTCCGCGCGCGACCGGCTCCGCCGCTTTGCAGACAACGGATCTGCTGCAACAGCTCGAGGGCGTGGCAGAAAGTCATGGCGGCTCTCTCTGCGACTGCTTGCTGCGAACCTGGTTCTTCGTCCGTGACATTGATACCAACTACCAGGGCCTCGTCGAAGCGCGGCGCGAACTGTTCGAACATTGTGGGATGACACGGGCCACCCACTACGTGACGAGCACGGGTATTGCCGGCGAGATGCAGCGCTACGATGAGATCGTTGCCATGGATGCGTTGCTCGAGTGTGGGCTCGACCCGGCGCAGGTCCGATTCATGACTGCGGAGAGCCATCTTTGCCCGACACACCGCTACGGGGTCACCTTCGAACGGGGAACGCGGACGACCTACGGCGATCGTACGCACCACTTCATCTCGGGGACTGCAAGCATCGACAAAGAGGGGCAGATTCTTCACGAGGGTGATCTCGACCGACAAGTCGAGCGCACCCTGGAGAACATTGAGGCGCTCCTTTCCCATCAGGGCGCACATCTGTCCGATCTCAAGCAGGCGGTGGTCTATCTGCGTGACTCGAGCGACGGCGCGCGTGTGCGGCTGCTGCTCGCGTCTCTCTTGCCTCCGTCAGTGCCGTTTATCATGGTGGAGGGGCGTGTTTGTCGACCTGGCTGGCTCGTGGAGATCGAGGGAATTGGGGGAATCGCCGCCGGCGACACGCGCTTCGCGGACTATTTCTAGCCCAGAGCTAGTGCGCGAGGTGTCCTCGCCGGGCAGCGACGAGGACTTGGCGTGCACTGCCCCGCGTCCGCGGTTCTTACGGAGTGGCTGCTGGCGGGAAAGGAATACCGTCGAGGAGCCTGGCCACGGTGGTCCTGCTCACGCCGTCGGTGGAATTCTTGGGTTGTTTCAGAGACCAAACAAGCTTCTTTTCCCTGGTGATTTGGAAAACAGCGGCTTCACCGGCAGGCGCGTCGTAGTTGGAGAAGATAAGGTCGCCATTGTCCAGTAGCACCACACCAGCAATGAAATACGGGGTGAATCCCATGGCCTTGAATTCAGCGGGCGTGACCTGCCAGACCACCTTGCTGTCTTGATCGTACTCAATCATCTGGTTCGAGTACCCGGCGGTCACCAAAGTGTTTCCGTTGCTCAAGCGCAACGCCTCGAAGTTGCAGTTTGGATATCGATGCAGCTCCTTGCCCGTGGGATCGATTTCTATGGCATAGCCGTCGTGCTGTTGGCAGTAAAGATAGTTTCCGCTGGGCAATTTGCGGGCCTGACGAAGCTGGCTGTGCACGGTCTCTGTCGCAGGGAATGGAATCTGTAGCTTCTTCAGCTCCGTCTTGTTTCGGTCAATTTCCAGGATGTACGAGATGCCGCCAGGGTGGCTCTCGGTCACTAGGAACTTGCCTTCTTCAAAAGGCTGGCAGGAATGGGTCTCTCCATCGACTGTGGGTCTATCCCAAATCACGGTCCCGCCTTTGCCAGACACATAGTCAGGTTTGATTTCCCGGGCGCCGGTCCCGTACGCGTGCACGATGTTGCCGTTGGGCAAGAACCAGCAGTCGTAGTCGCCGCCGGAAGCTGTCCATTCCACGTTGCCTGTGGGACCGACGATGTAGAGATCTCCACTGCCAGAAATCAATGCTCGGTGTGTGATCGGACCCGTGTTGCCACTGTCACTGCGCGTATCCGGCATTCCGACGTCCTCGGCTGGCTTGTCCGCCGCCGGAGCTTCGACCGAAGAACCCTGGTCGGCTTTTGCGTCGCCCGACGGTGCAGAGGCGTCTCCTTTCTCGCCGCCATTCCCGCTGGCGCCACCGTATTGGCTCACGCCGCCGCTTCCCCCAGCCGTACCGCCGAGCCCACCACTGCCACCAGCACCGCCCCCATTTCCGCTGCTGCCGCCGCCCGAGCCGCCGGAGTGGCTGCCGCCCGCGCCGCCTGAGCCGCCGGAGTGGCTGCCGCCCGCGCCGCCGTTGCCGCCGCCGGAGGAGGAGGGCGAACACGCAGAACCCAGGATCCAGAGTGCGGTGACTATGGAGGAGAGCGAAGTGCGGTGCAGCATGGAACTCCTGAGCGTGAGGGGAGCGTTGCCGCCTCCCCGTGGGTATCACATCCCCTCAAACCACAATCCTGATCTGCAGCGGTGCGATCAGAATTCCGGTTTGCGGAAATGCAGGTGAGGTCGAAGGATCAGATCACTTGAAATCGTATACCCAGGCTGGCGCTTTTCCTAGCATCGTCGTCGACGGTGTCGGGTTGTGCCTGCCTACCAAGTGAAAAATTTGGCGGGACAGGCAAGTCGGGTGATCTTCACCGTGTGCTTAAAGATGGCGACACTCGTCTGCTGACGGCCTACGCCGCTGGGCCGTTCCCTGCCAAGGCGGAAGGGTCGCGGCCTTGCTGAACGGAAGCCAAGCTGCGCTCGATATCGAGGCGCCGCGCGCGGGCCTTCTTCGCCGCAAGCGCAGGAACCGCCGCGTCGCCATTCAGCGCCGAAGCCTAACCAACGTGGTGGCGGGCGCGGGCGCCAGGGTGGGGCGCGCGAGTCTTCGCGTGGGGCGCGTGGTTGGCAAATTGGTTCTGCTCTTGTCCGTGATCGCGGGGTGTCTATTGGGTGGGCGCTGGGCGATTCGTCACGTCGTGGATTCGCCGCGTTTCCAGGTCCGGGCCGTCGAATTCTCGCCCACGCCTCATCTCGGGCAAGCCGAGATCCTGGAGCTTGCTTCCGTCTCGGTCGGTGCCAAGTTGCTCGGCGTCGACACCGACGCGGTGGCGGCGCGCATTGCCATGCATCCTTGGGTTGCCAGCGTGCGTGCCAGTCGCCGTCTGCCTTCGTCCCTTGTCATCGAAGTCACTGAACGGCGCGCGGTCGCGGTGGCCGCGCTCTCCGGCCTGTACCTCGTCGACGAAAGCGGCCGCCCGTTCAAGCGCGCGACCATGGACGAGGCCGATGGATTGCCCGTGCTGACCGGGATCGATCGCGCACGCTATGGGCAGATGCACGATGTGAGCGAAGCCGCGTTTCGCGAGGCCCTGGCGGTCTTGCGCCAGTATGGCGAGCGTGCGGGCCGCCCACCGGTCGGCGAGGTCAGCATCGATCCGGGCTTCGGTTTTTCGCTTTTTCTGCTCGAAGGCGGCGCCGAGATCCGCCTCGGCCAGGGAAATTACAGCAAAAAATTGGCGCAACTCGATCAGATCCTCGAAGCTGTCATGGCGAACGAGATGGGGGGGCTTTCTGCTCTCAGTATCGTGCACCTCGATCTTCCCGAGAGCGGAAGGATCCCCGTACTTCTTCGCACAGGCGGCGCGGAGTCATCCACGCCACCCAAGGCAGCATCCGCGAAAGTCGCGAAAACCAACGCGAACCACTAACGACAAGCAAACGAGCAAGAACATGGCGAGACGAAGCTCCGACATCATCGTTGGACTCGATATCGGCACCACCAAGATAGCCGCGGTGGTGGCCGAGATGGGCGACAGCGGCCTCGATATCATCGGCATTGGGACGCATGCCTCGCGGGGCCTCAAGAAGGGCGTCATCGTCAACATCGACTCGACGGTGGCGGCCATCAACCAGGCCGTGCTCGAGGCTGAAGGCATGTCGGGTTGCGAGATCTCCCAGGTCTACGTGGGCATCGCCGGCGGCCACATCAAGGGCATCAACTCGACGGGAACCGTCGCGGTCAAGGACAAGGAAGTGCGCACCAGCGACGTGACCAAGGTGCTGGAGCTGGCGCGCGCCATCGCCTTGCCTGCCGACCGCCACGTGGTTCACGTGCTGCCCCAGGAATACAAGATCGACGGTCAGGACGGCGTGCGCGAGCCTCTCGGCATGTGCGGCGTCCGTTTGGAGGCGCGCGTGCACATCGTGACCGCCGCTGCCGCCGCCATGCAGAACGTGATCAAGTGCTGCAGCCGCTGCGAGCTGGAAGTTCTCGACATCGTGCTCGAGCCGCTGGCCTCGGGCGAAGCCGTTCTCGAAGAGGACGAGAAGGGCCTGGGCGTGGCCTTGGTCGACATCGGCGGCGGCACCACCGATATCGCGATCTTCACCGAGGGCTCGGTCGCCCACACCAGCGTGATTCCGCTTGGCGGCTACCAGATTACCAGCGACATCGCCTTTGGGCTGCGCACGCCGCCGCACGAGGCCGAGAAGATCAAGCATCAGTGGGGCTGCGCCCTGGCCAGCATGGTGGCCGAGGAGGAAACCATCCAGGTCGCCTCGGTGGGCGGACGCGCGCCGCGGGTGCTGTCGCGCCACGTGCTCTGCCGCGACATCATCCAGCCGCGTATCGAAGAGATCTTTTCCTTCGTCAAAGCCGAGATCGCGCGTCTCGGCTGTGACGACCTTCTGGCCTCGGGCGCGGTCATCACCGGCGGTTCGACGCAGCTGCCCGGCATGGCCGAGCTGGCCGAGGACATTCTGGGTATTCCCGTGCGGCTTGGAATTCCCAAGGGCGTGGGGGGACTCGCCGATGTGGTCAAGTCGCCGAGCTTCGCTACCGGCGTGGGCCTAGTGCAGTACGCATCCAACCAACAAGCCATCAGCGCGCGCAACGCCAGCCCCTCGGAGCGCCGGGGCATGTTCGGCCGTCTGCGCCGCGCGCTGTCGACTGCGTTTTGACGATGAGCGCGGCACAAGAAAAAGCACCAAAAAATTTGGCACGGCGCTCGGCGCGTGCGATCCAAGAAGTCTAGGGAGAATTCACAATGCTCGAATTCGACGAACCAATTCTCGGGCCGAAGATCAAGGTGGTCGGCGTGGGCGGCGGCGGCGGCAATGCCGTCAACACGATGATCGAGGCAGGCATCCAGGGGGTGGACTTCGTGGCCGCCAACACCGACTGCCAGGTGCTGGAGACCAACCAGGCGCCCACCAAGATCCAAATCGGCAAGACCCTGACCAAGGGTCTTGGCGCGGGCGCCAATCCCGACATCGGTTGCGCCGCCGCGCTCGAAGATGCCCAGCGCATTGGCGAGGTGTTGGTCGGCGCGGATATGGTGTTCGTCACGGCGGGCATGGGTGGCGGCACCGGCACCGGCGCCGCTCCTGTCATCGCGCGGGCCGCGCGTGAGATGGGCGCCTTGACCGTGGGCGTGGTGACCAAGCCCTTCATGTTTGAGGGGCTCCAGCGCAAGAAGAAGGCCACCAGCGGCATCGCCGAGTTGGCCAAATCCGTCGACGCCCTCATCGTCATTCCCAACGACCGTCTGGTGGGTCTGGCAGGCAAGAGCCTTACCTTGCGCGAATCCTTCAATATGGTGGACAGCGTCTGTCTGACCGCTGTACGCGGCATCAGCGACCTAGTCATGGTGCCCGGCCTCATCAATGTCGACTTCGCCGACGTGCGATCGATCATGACGGGCATGGGCCGCGCGCTCATGGGCTCGGGCTTCGGCAGAGGCGAAAAGCGCGCCATCGACGCCGCCCAGATGGCCATCACTTCGCCCCTTTTGGAAGACGTTTCCATCAATGGGGCGACTGGCATTCTGGTCAACATCACGGGTGGTCCCGATCTGACCCTGTCCGAGGTCAACGAAGCGTGCAGCCTGGTTCACGATGCGGCCGATCCGGACGCCAACATCATCTTCGGCTCGGTCATCGATGCCAACCTCAGCGAGGAGGTTCGCATCACCGTTATCGCCACCGGTTTCCAGAGTCGTGTGGCCGTGGAAAACTCCAGTTCGTATGGAAGCGCGCGGCCGACGATCAAGAAGCCGGCCGAACACCAGATGACCTTGCCCATGCATAGCCCGCTGGCACAGTCGGTGGTGTCGGTGGCCCCGCTCGCTGCCAGTGTTTCAGCGCCAGTTTCCGAGCCCCTCGACGTGTCCGATACCGAGGTAGAGATCGACGACTCCGGGATCCATCTCTACCCGCCCTTGCCTTCGCTGCTGACCCCCGCGCCTGTGTTCGCGCGCGCCGCGCAGGTGGCCACGCCCATCACCCCCGCGCCGGATTCGCGTCCCGTGATTCGGCCGCCGGTGGCTTCGCCGATCGCCACCGCCAGCGCTACCAGCAGCGCCCGGCGTACGACGTCGACCTCGCCGACCGCCCTGGCCACAGCCCACCTCGGCATCGAGGAAAGCGAATACGACAAGCCCACCTACCTGCGCCGGGCCATGGCCGGCGAGGGCGTGCGCCTGCCCGGCGACGGCAAGGCCTAAGCCGCGCGAAGAGCGCGAAGGGAAGGGCACGCGTGGCGCGCGGAGGCGGGAGGCCGGGCCGACCGGAGGCGAACAAGGTGCTCGCGCGCAACCGCAAGGCGCGCCACGAGTACGCCATCGACGAGACCTGCGAAGCTGGCTTGGCCCTGGTCGGCTCCGAGGTGAAGTCCATTCGCGACGGCAAGGTCGCGCTGGTGGATGCCTACGCCGTCGTCGAGAAGGGCCAGGCGTGGCTGTGCGAGCTAGACATCGGCGTCTATGCCTTCGCGCACGCACGCAACCACGATCCGCGCCGGCGGCGCAAGCTGCTGCTTCACCGCAGCGAGATCGATCGCCTGGCCGACAAGGTGAAGGGAAAGGGGCTAACCCTGGTGCCGCTGTCCCTCTACGAAAAGGGCGGGCGGGTCAAGGTCGAGCTGGCACTGGTCCACGGCAAGCAGGAATACGACCGGCGCGACGACGTGAAAAAGCGCGAAGCCCAGCGCGAGATCGATCGGGGCATGGCCAGCCGACGGCGCTAGCGGGAGTAGCCATGAACCGACAACGATTGAAGAACCTCCTGGCCGAGTACGGAAGACTCGCGCTCTACACCTATCTGGTGATCTTCGCGGTCGTGCTGATGGGATTCGCGGGGGCCATCCAGCTGGGCGCGCACACGCAAAGCACGGCAGGCAAGGCAGGGTTGTGGGGGGCGGCCTGGCTCGCGACCAAGGTTACCCAACCGCTTCGCATTCTCGCAACCGTTGCCCTGACGCCCCTGGTAGCACAGGTTCTCAAGCGACGAAAGAAGCCGGCCCCGGTAGACGAAGCCGCGGCACCCTCGTCGAGGCAGTGATCAGCTCGGCGGCCAGGTTGGAACTTGTCCGGGCGTCCCCGACCAAGGTTGATTCTTGGTCGGCTGGCTATGGTCTCGGCGCGGCCCGCAGCGCGGAAGCGAGATTGGGTAGAACGCTCTCGACGCCGTGGATCACGAACTGCACGGCGACGGCAGCAAGAACCAGGCCCATCAGTCGCGTAGTGATGTTGAGGCCCGAGGGCCCCATGAACTTCTGGATTCTGGCGGCGTTCCGCAACATCACGAAGACGATGACCATGGCCACGACGATGGCAAGGAAGAGGATGGCCATGTTGGGGATGGCGCGGGTCTCGCCGGACAGGACCACGACCGTGGTGATCGCTCCCGGTCCGGAGACGATGGGGATGGCCAGGGGGACGACGGCGATGTCCTCGCGGCTCATTGCCTCATCCATTTCTTCGGGCGTCTGATGGGTTCGTGATGTTCTGGCGTGGAGCATTCCCATGGCGACCGAGAAGAGGATGATCCCGCCGGCGATCTGGAAGGCGCCGATGGTGATCGAGAAGAACTTGAAGATGAGCGTTCCCGAGACCGCGAAGAGCAGAAGGACGATGAAGGCGATGAGCGTGGTTTTTCGGATGATCGCCCGCTTGGCCTCGGGTGCGGCGTTCGCGGTGAGGGTGATGAAGACCGAGGTGACCATCACCGGATTGATGATCACGACGAGCGACGGGAACGCGACGAGGGCAAAGGAGATGGCGTCATGCACGGCGCCACTCTAGAACAGGGGTGCAGGGACGTCGAGAACGAGCATTCTCAAGGGAGCATGCGCCGAGGCCGCTTGCTGGCTGCAACAGATCGACGGCACGGAGCATCCTAATCACGCCATCGCGCGAAAGGATGCCCATGCCCGAGACCTTGCCTAAGTCCGAACTGGTTCCACAGGTGTTCGCGCCGTCGGACGCTCTCAGCCGGCGAGCGCACATCTCGTCGTTCGAAGGCTATCGCAAGCTTCACGCGGAAAGCCTGGCCGATCCCGAGACCTTCTGGCGGCGGAGCGCTCTTGAAACCCTCTCCTGGTTTCACCCCTTCAGCCAGGCCAGCGACTGCGATTTCGAATACGGGCAGGTGGCCTGGTTTCTCAATGGGCGTCTCAACGCCTGCCACAATTGCGTCGATCGGCACGTGGCCACGCGAGGCGATCAAGTCGCGCTGATTTGGGAGTCGGACACGCCCGGACAAGGCAAGAAGATCACCTACCGTGAATTGCAGCGCGAGGTTTGTCGACTGGCCAACGTGCTTCGCCATAGCGGCGTACGCAAGGGCGACCGCGTGGCCATCTACATGCCCATGATTCCCGAAGCGGTCTACGCCATGCTGGCGTGTGCGCGCCTCGGCGCTGTCCACAATGTGGTGTTCGCGGGATTCTCGGCCGAGAGCCTGCGCGATCGTATCAACGACGCCCGTTGCACCACCGTCATCACCGCCGACGAAGGCGTGCGCGGCGGCAAGATCATTCCGCTCAAGCGCACAGTCGACGAAGCCGTGATGGCCTGTCCCACCGTGCGTACGGTCTTCGTGGCGCGACGAACGGGCAACAAGGTCCCCTTCTATCCCCAGCGCGATATCTGGTTGCGCGAGGCCATGGACAGCGAACGCCCCTACTGCCCCATCGAGCACATGGATAGCGAGGATACGCTCTTCCTTCTCTACACCTCGGGCAGCACAGGGAGGCCGAAGGGCGTGGCGCACACCACGGCGGGCTACCTGCTGCAGGCCGCGCTTACGCACCGCTATGTGTTCGACTATCACGACGGCGACATCTATGCCTGCGTGGCCGACGTGGGCTGGATCACCGGACATTCCTATGTCGTCTATGGGCCGCTCTGCAACGGGGCGACCACGCTGTTGTTCGAGAGCGTGCCACTTTATCCGGACGCTGGTCGCTACTGGGATCTCGTGGAACGGCACCGCATCACCCAGCTTTACACCACGCCCACGGCCATCCGCGCGGTGGCTCGCGAGGGCGATAGCTTCGTCAAGGCGCACGACCGATCCTCGCTGCGCATTCTTGGCACCGTGGGCGAGCCCATCAATCCCGAGGCCTGGCGCTGGTACCACGAGGTCGTGGGCGAAGGCCGCTGCCCCATCGTGGACACCTGGTGGCAGACCGAAACCGGTGGCATCATGATCACGCCACTGCCGGGAGCGACCTCGCTCAAGCCAGGTTCGGCGACGTTTCCGTTCTTTGGCATCGAGCCCGTGCTGCTCGACGAGCAGGGTAAAGAAATCGAAGGGAATGGCGTCATGGGCTTGCTGGCCATCAAGCGTCCCTGGCCCGGCATGGCCCGCACGATTCAAAACGATCACGAGCGCTTCATCCAAACCTACCTGCGCCCCTTCCACGGCTACTACTTGACGGGCGATGGTTGCCGACGGGACGAGGACGGCTACTACTGGATCACCGGTCGCGTGGACGATGTCATCAATGTGTCGGGACATCGCCTGGGAACCGCCGAAGTGGAAAGCGCCCTGGTCACGCACCCCGCGTGTGCAGAGGCGGCGGTGGTTGGTTACCCGCACGCCATCAAGGGCCAGGGCATCTTTGCCTTCGTGATTCTCAACGAGGGCTGGAAGGAAAGCCCCGAGTTGCTCGGCGAGCTCAAAAACGAAGTCCGCCACCACATCGGTCCCTTCGCCACGCCCGATATCGTGCTCATCGCGCCGGGACTACCCAAGACCCGCTCGGGCAAGATCATGCGCCGGATCTTGCGCAACATCGCCGCGGGCAAGACCGACGAGATGGGCGACCTCACGACCTTGGCCGATCCGTCGGTCGTCGATGCCCTGGTGGCCCGCAGGGCCGCGAAAGACTAGGGCGAGCGCTAACCGCCCCAGCTGTCGTTGTTCGCGATGATGGGCCGGACGACGGCCGATCGGTCAGGCAAGGGCTTCCGTGTCCCGGTGCCCGGAATGCGCAAGCGCGCCAGGCGGGTTTCCACCACGTGATAAAAAGCAAATGCGGCGGCCATGCTCAGGCCCCACGCGAAGGCCATGCCCAGCAAGGCCATTGCTGGATTGGGCGGCACTTGGTACGACCACCATGCGTTGATGACCAGGCAAATGGGAAAGTGAACCAAAAAGAGGCTGTAGGTGACCAGGCCGAGGCGCTTGAACGGGCGAAGGCTTGAGAATCTGGCCAGCCATTCCTGGCCCTGTGCGAGCACCAGAAGTGCCGCTGTCACGGCGGCGAGCACGAGGCGCGAGCGGAAGTCCGCGTGCAAAGAAAGCGCGATGGCCCCGAGGTATCCCCAGAAAACGCCTTTGGGCACGCTGCCGTCCCTAGTCCAAGCCGCGAGCATGCCAAGCATGTAGCTGGCCAGGAAATAGATACCGAATCGGTCGAGGTCCGGCGAACGATTCCAGAAGAATGCCGATACGAGTCCCATCGCCAAGAGCGTCCAGCGCGCGATCGCGTGGCCACCATCGGACGACAAGCGGCATGCCACCGCGTAGACGAGACTGACGAGCGCAACCAGTTGCACATCGATGGCCACGTACCAGATCCCTGCGGTCAGCGATTCGTACCCCAAGACCTTGTGCAAGAGGAACACGTGGGCCACGAGCTGCCCCGGCGTGGGGCTGGCGGAGATGGACGGATGAGCCATCCACGACCGGGCGACCTCGTTGGCCACCAGGGCCACGACCAGGGCCGCAAGATAGGGCAACCCGATCCGGAAATAGCGTTCGATCACCATGCCAGCGCAGGCCAGCGGGCGCGATGGTTTCCGTCGCGCCAGGCTTCCGGCCAGGCAGTAGCCCCCGGTCACGAAGAAGACCTGCACCGCCAGACGCCCGTATTGGTACAGCCAGTCGATGGGACTTGCCGCAAGCGGGTAGGCATGGTCAGACAGCGGCCCGTAGAACGCGAGATGGTGCAGGACAATCACCTGCGCAGCAATGATGCGCAGCAGATCGATGAAGGCGAATCGCGACTCGTGCGGCATGGTGCTGCCCTAGACTCGGACGGACAATCGCACAGGGAATGTCGATTCGCCTACGGGAAAAGCAGGCGCCGCGGGTGGCTGCGCCATCGCCAACGATGCGAATCGACATAGTTCTGGCCGATGATGTTGTCTCCAGGCGAGTGGTCGCCGCAGGTGGGGTGAAGTCCGCGAATTTACTTCGCGCAGCGTTCACGCAACAGAAACAGCCTGCTAACAACTTTCCGGATACAGTTCAGCCCATGCTCGACGGTAATACCGACAGGGTTCGACGCTCCGTTCATCAGGCCCGACCGCGTGACGTGGTCAGGGTGCGAGAGGCTCGCAGTGCGGACGTGGGAGCCATGGTCGAGCTCCTGGGCTACTTGTTCAAACAGGAGAAGGACTTCGTCCCCGCCGCGGCAAAACAACGCAGGGCTCTGGATATTCTTCTGGCGCAGCCGGCGATGGGCCGGCTTTTCGTGCTGACGCGAGGCCCTAGGATCTTTGGAATGGTAAGCCTGCTCTTCACCATCAGCACCGCGGAGGGGGGCAAGGTGGCATTGCTCGAGGACTTGATCGTGCGACCGGACCATCGCGGTCGCGGGCTCGGGACTCGTCTACTGCGCGCCGCCGTCGATTGGGCAAGGAAGGAAGGCGTGATGCGGATTACTCTGCTCACCGACGCCGACAATGCGCGCGCGCGTCGGCTCTACCTACGTCACGGATTCGTGGCGTCCGCGATGCAGCCATTGCGCCTGAACCCGGCGCGCGAGGCCCCGTCGCGCGCCCTCGCCCTGGCCCTTCCTTGAACCAAGCAGCAAACCCGCAACCGTCAGAGAGCCCAGGAGTGACAGGAGCAATCCCAACCAAAGTGCATGGGGGCGGTAGTCGAACTCCACCAAGTGCTTGCCACTTTCCACCAGGACGCCACGGAAGAGGACGTTGGTGGCCGCTATCGGGGTCCGCTCGCCATCGATGCGAGCCTGCCATCCCGGATAGTGGGTGTCCGCGAGAACCAGCAATTCCGGCTTCTTCGTCTGTACCAAAATCGAAACGTGGTCAGGCTCGTCGTCCATGAACTTGGCGGTTCCGGGTTCGGCGGCTGGCGTGCCATTCGCCTCGCGCAGGGCTTGCTTGAGCGCGCTCGGTAGTTCCGCAGTCTCGACCACGGCCTCGTCCTTGAGAACCGTCTCCGACATATGGCTCGCACCGCCGGCCGCCTCGGCGAGCCAGGCTCGCGCCTGTTCCTCGCTTTCCACCATGTGAACCACGGGAACCAGCCGCGCGCGCGAGGCCGCCTGCTCGTTGACGAACAATCCCCATCCGCGTCCGGCGTACGCTCGCCCCGGGGAAGGCGTGCCGAGGTCCGGTAGGATGGAGAAAGCAACCGCCGCCACATCGAGGAGCGGAGACGCCACCTTCGAGGGTGCATAGTCCGTGAGGAAATTGCTGCCCAGCAAGCTCATGTAGTCGGCATAGCGCTTGGGAACCAGGGCGGAGGTGATGCGCAGGTCGCGGATTCCATCGAGCAGGTTGTATTGCGGCAACGCAATCCATGCGCTCGTCGCCATGCGATCATGACTCTGGGTCACCATGCGCGCGACCTCGGCCACGCCCGAGGGTCTGCCCTGACGTACGGATCGGGACACGGGATTCGAGAAGTGGGGAATGTCATAGGCGGCCAGCTCTGCAAGCGCGGCCACGCCTAGAAGAAGCCCGGTCGCGGCCTGGTTTCGGCGCCCGAGGACGACCGCGATGCCGATGACCAAGAGCGCACAAGCGTAGGGAAGGCCAACCCAATTCCAAGTGAGGGGCAAGAGCAAATGGCCTACCTCATTCCGCAGCGTCTCATTCATAAGATCGAATGAGAGCCATGCCGAGGTGGCCAAGAACGCGAGGGCAAGCAACGTCGTAAGCCCGTGATTCGAGATTTCGTACGCGCGCGCATGGTCACTTCTGGAAAGACGAAAGATGATTTGCGACCGCTGGTTCGATAGGCGCTCGATGCCGGAAGCGGCCCACTGGGAGATGGGCAGCGCCAACAGGACGGAGCCGTACGGGGACAGAATGTACTGGACGCCCGGTAGAGATGCCGTCCAGGCGAAGCCCGGAGGTAGAAAGGACAACACGACGCCGAACAAGAGCATCATGCCCAATCGACCGTCGACGCCTCCCCGCAGCCCCGCCACCATCGCCAGGAACAGGGTCAGGAGACCGTAAAGCGACGATAGGGTGCAGGGGTAGTTTCCGGTTACCCCCCGCAGCTTGTCCACCATGCGCGGGGCGAATGCGCCAACCCACCAGGAACCTCTTGCCTGTGTGATGTTGGACATCCATATCGACAGCCCCACACTTGTGCCCTTGTAGCTGTGTCCTTGCCATAGGAGCTCGGCGAAGGGAAAGACGGTGCACGCTGCGATCCCGATTCCCAATAGCGCGGACACGGCAGCCCAACCCAGCGCCCGGACAACCACACGAGGGGCGCGCGCGTTCTCGAGCGCCGCCCCTAGAAACGAGGCGACACCTGCAAGCAACGAGGCCGCGGTGACGCCTGGGTGGCCCCCGAGCAGGATTAGGCCGATGGCGCCGCCGGTGACTGCAACGGAAAGCCGGGCGCGCGGCTCGAACAGCAGGTTCACGCCCCACACCAACCACGGCACCACGAATGCCGAGGACGTACCCGCGTAGGGCAGCATCCAGATCACTCCGCCGCCCAGCTCGAAAAGACCGCCGGCAACAAACGAGGCCCAGATGGAGCGTCCGCGCGAACGGGCAAGCAAGAAGGCCCCGAGCGCCGCCAGGATCATACGCGACATCCGAAACAAGGTGTACGAGGCGGGGCAGGGCAAGGCATAGAACAGGGCGCGAAGGGGGAAGAAGGCGCCGCTCTGTTCGGCGAGCAGTGGCACGCCCGCGGCCACCAGGGGATTCCAGGCAAAGGGCCGGCCTGAGCGCAGCGATCGCGCGATCATCATGTCGCGCGGATAGTCGAGGCGCACGGGCGTCTCGTCGCTGTAGAAGCGCGTCTCGTGGCTGCCGGAACCATAGAACCGATCCTTTTCCATGGCGTACTCGGGGCCGAGGGTCTTGTCCCCGAAAACGACAGGGGACGAAGCGATGGCGGCGAGGAGGATGTAGGCGCCAAGCACGACGGCGCCCATGGCGCGAATGGGTCTTCTCGACGGCAAGGAATGGCCCAGCTCGACCACGATGTCCATTCTACCGCGCGGACGACGGACTATCGCAATTGCCTGACGAATTCGGCGCGGACCTCGGTCATGCGCAAGCGAAGCTCGCTCCCAAGCTGGGCCTGGCCAAGTCCCAGGCTGCGCGCCAAGGGTTGCTCGTCCTTGGTGGATAGCCGGTCGTCGGCGTAGTCGCGCAGCAGGCGCAAGCGCAGGCTGGCCCGCGCGAGGAAATGGTAGTGGTCGAGGAGGCGGGCGTCCATATCGCCGCGACTCACCATGCGGCTGAGCGCCTGGAACGGATTGGTCGTGCGCAAGGCGAGATCGCCGCGGCCATGGCGAAGCTGGCCCCAAGCTGCGATGAATTCCAGGTCGGTGAGGCCGCCCGGACTGAAGCGCATATGGAGGGGGCCGCTGGGAGCGCGTTCTTGTTCGATGCGCTTGCGCATGCGTAGGAGCTCGCCCTGCAGGACAGCCTCGGGAATGCTGTGCTGGTAGGCCACTCCGTCGAGCCGCTGGCTGAAATTGGAGCTGTCGTCTTGCCCCTGGCGCGCCGGCAGCATGCAGGCGATTCGACCGCGCAGAAGGGCGACGCGCTCCCAGGGCGCGGCTTGTTCTTGATGGTATTCCTCGAAGGCGCGGTAACTGGTCACGAGCAGTCCCTGCGAGCCGGACGGCCGCAGGCGCGTGTCGACGGTGTACAGGCGTCCTTCATCGAGGAGCGAGCCGAGGGCGCTGATCAGACGCTGGGCCAGGCGGGCAAACCACTCTTGGTGATCCATGCCCGCGCTGGTGGTGCCGTCGCGTTCGTAGAGAAAAACAAGCTCCAGATCCGATCCGTAGCGCATCTCGCGCGCGCCGCAGCTGCCCAGCACCAGAATGGTCAGCTCCGAGTCGGGGCTGCCGAAGCGAGTCGCCAGATCCGCGGCGATCCTGCGCGACGATTCTTCCAGACAAGCCTCGGCCAGACGGCCGAGTTGGGCCGAGACGTCTTGGTGTCCGAGGCTGCCGGCCACGTCGTGTACGCCTATGCGCAAGATCTCCTCGGCCTGAAATCGGCGCATACGGCGCAGGGCGGTCTCGTAGTCGCAATCAGCGAGGCGGGCTGCGAACTCCTCGCGCCACGCGGTCGCCTCCGGCATGGGCGCGCCCAGTCCGCGCGTCAGTTCGGGCCACAGCTCGGCGTGGACGATGAGATGGCGGGACAGGCGCTCGCTGGTGCCGAAGAGAACCGCCAGCATACGCAGAAGCTGGCGATTCTCGCGCAAGAGTGCGAATAGACCCAGCGAGGCGCGCAGGGCGAGATCGCGAAAGAGCGCCAGCGCCCGATCCGGATCCGGGGAGGAGATAGCCTCCTCGAGCCATTCGGGTGGCAGACGACCACGCGCGATTTCCAGGTTGTAGGCGCCTTGTTCCAGGTCGCGAAAACCGGCGGCGCCGAGCTCAGCAGCCAGATCCTCGTTCGACGTGGTGGGCGCCAGCATGCGCAGCACGGCGGCGGGCGGGCCCGACGTTGGCTCGCCCAAGGTGTCGGCGATAGCACAGACGGCGGCGCGTTTGTCCTCGACCACGGCCGTGAATTCGTCCGCGCCGGAAAAGCCAAGGCGTCTGGCCAAACAGGCAATGCCGGCCTCGTCCACGGGCAGGCGGTGGGTTTGCTGTCCGTGTTCGAGCTGAAGCCGATGCTCGATCCTGCGCAGCAAGCGATAGGCAGAGGTTAAGGTTCGGTTTTCCTGGTCCGTCAAAAGGCCCGCCAGTTCCAGCTTGCTGAGCGCGGGCAGCGTCGTACGTTCGCGCAGATCGCGCCGTTTGCCCGCGTAGAGCAGCTGCAGCACTTGTGCCACCAGTTCGACATCGCGGATGCCGCCCGTGCCGAGCTTGACGTCCCAACTGGCTTCCGAGTTAGCGGCCACGAACATCTTTCGCAGCGAGCGCACCTCTTCGAGCGTATGGGCGCCCGCGATGCGTGGAAAGACGAAGGGCTCCACGGTCTTGAGAAAACTTCCGCCCAGCCAGGGATCACCCGCGGCGTGTCGTGCGCGCAGCAAGGCCTGGCGCTCCCAGGTCCGACCGAAACTTTCGTAGTAGCTTTCGACTGCGGCCAGCGAGTTGCACAGGGCGCCCATCTGCCCTTCCGGCCGCAGGCGGAGATCGACGCGAAAGACGAAGCCGTCGCCCGTGCTCTCGGAAATCGCGCGCGTCACCGCCTTGCTCAGACGTGCGTAGAACTCGTGCAGACTGAGCGAGCCGGCTTGGCCGTCGTCCGAGGCGTAGACGTAGAGGACGTCGATGTCCGAAGAAAAGTTGAGCTCTTCCCCGCCTAGCTTGCCCATGGCGATGACCGAAAACCCTGGTGCGGAATCGTTGCACACGGGGTCGCCAAAGCCCGCGCGCAACTCGGCCGCGCAGAAACGCACGGCCGATTCTAGGCAGGCGTCGGCCAAGAACGAAAGCTCGCGCGCGACCTCCAGGGTCAGCCCGTGCTCGGGCAGAACCAGAGCACCGATCCCGGTCCCGATCTCGCGGGCACCGAGGCGGAGCATCTCGCCGCGGGCATAGCGCCGCAGGGCACGTTGCAATTCAACCTGCGAGCGCGCCCCGGCGCACGCCGTCTCCACCTCGTGGGCGAACAGCTCGCTCGGCTTTTCGCGGTGGAGCCAGGGGTCGGCAAGAAGGTGTGGCAAGCGCTCGGGATCGGCGAACAGCAGATCCGGCAGATAGGTGCCACTGGCAAGCATGGCCGCCAGCATGGCCGTGCCCGCGCCGTCTTCCGGCAACTTGACCTGCGTCTCGCGCAGGCGTTCGAGGCGCATGCAGGCCGCCTCGGCATCGGGGCCAGCCGCGAGACATTGATCCAGGGTTTGCACGGAAGGAAAGCGTAGCTACAGCGGTTCTAGCCGGGCGCAGACCACCGTGATGTTGTCGATGCCGCCGTTGCCATTCGCCGTAGCGATCAATCGTTCGCAGAGCTTGTCGAGGTCGGCTTCTTCCACCGCCAGCCCGGCGATTTCGGAGTCCGCGATCATGCCCGACAGGCCATCGGAACAGAGCACGTAAAGATCGCCCAAGCGATGATGCTCGACCATGACGTCGACCTCGATGGACGGCTTCATGCCGAGAGCGCGCACGATGACGTTCTTGTGCGGGAAGGCTGCGATCTCGGCCTCGGACATGCGCTTCATGCGCACGTAGTCGTTGAGCAGCGAGTGGTCCTCGGTAATCTGGTCGATGGCACCTTCACGCACTCGGTACAGGCGGCTATCGCCCACGTGGCCGATGATGAGCACGTCATCGAGGAACAGCGTCGACACCACGGTGGTGCCCATGCCGTGGCACTCGGGCTTGCGCGCGGCCTCCTCGAAAATGCTCTGGTTGGCCTGTTTGACGGCCGTGGTCATGCGGTTGATGTTTTGCCCGTGCCCGCGGTCGACCTTGAACGGCCACGTAAGTTGTTGTTCGCCCTCGGTTTCGCGGAAGTACCCGACGATGGACTCCACCGCCATGCGACTGGCCACCTCGCCCGAGGCGTGTCCCCCCATGCCGTCGGCCACGATAGCCAAGCGTTCGTTCACCGGCAGGTAGAACGAATCCTCGTTGTGGTCGCGCTTCATGCCGACGTTGGTGTCGCCCGAGAAGCGGACGCGTTTCCCGTCCATGGGGAAGGACGTGCTCATGGAATCACCCATCGTACCGTCGGCGCGGCGCAGTTTTCAACAAGAGATATATTCATCAGCAATTCCCTGGCTTGACGATGGTCAGGGTTGGGCCGACCTCGACGGTCAGGGGGCCATGGCTTACATACAGGTCGCCATCGAGGGTGTAGGTCGATTCCGCCTCTTCGGGTTCGATGGACAGCTGGGTGGCGACGAAGCTTGTGGCATGCTTGGGCGATAGGCCTCGGCCCAGGCGCACGTCGAGCACGTCGAGAATCAGCGAAAGCGGTCCGCTATGGATGGCAAGCCCGCCCATGCGATCGGGATCGTCGTCGGCGCGGTGGTGGAGCTTGAAGCGAAAGCCAATTTCGGAAACCGTGGCCGCACCCATACCGGTGAGGTGGGTGCGCGGCAGCTGGCTGCCATCGACCCGCACACGGCCGCGGAAGCGGCGGAAGATGCGGCGGGCGTAGCGCCGCGTGGTCAGCACGGAGAGCAGGATGCGGAAGATGATCCACACGGCACGCCCCGCGCCGTAGCTACCGCGCGCATAGTATTCCTCGAGAAAATTGGTGAGCAGCCCGTTGCCGAAAATGAATCCGTAGTCGTTGCCGACCCGAAGGCAGCGACGACGAATAATGGCTGGCAGGGTGCCCGCACGCTCGCTCGCCACCAACTCGGCGAGCAGGTTCTCCGGTTTAACGCGGATGCCGAGCGACGACGCCACCACGTTCATCGTGCCACCGGGCAAGATGGCCACCGGCGGCAAGGCCCGTGTTCCATAGGCCGCCACAAGGGCGGACAGGGTCCGGTGCAGCGTCCCGTCACCCCCGTGAATGGCGATCACCGACGGTGACTCGGCGGCCGCGCGACGGGCTTCCTCGGCCAGGCGCTCTAGACTTGGCGGCGCCGCCACGCGCCCACACGGCCCGAGGATCTTGGCGAAGCGGTCGGCACAGCCGGGATCCTTTCGGTTGGCGCGGGAACCCGGGTTGACGAAGACTACCACTGCCACGAAGCAGGTACTTTACACGACAACCCCGCGAGCAGCATTTGTATTGACACGACAAGTACCACGGCGATTACATGCGCCTTGAGCTCGGCTTGAGGGATCCCTGCCTGGGGTTCTTTCCCGCGAGCGAAGGGGGAAATTCTTGTCGGAGAACAGCGCAAAGCAGGCGGCAGTTCAGGGGACGCTCAGAGAGCGGCCGTTTCCTCGTCTGCTGCAACAGCTTTACCGCAAGAAGTTCACCGGCTACTTCGTGGTCGCCGACCAGACGCGCGACGAAAGCGAAGTCTATCTGCGCGACGGTTCGCCCGTGCACGTGTGCCGTCCGGTCGACACCGACCGCTTGGGCAACCTGCTGGTGGAATATGGGGTGGTGCCGGCGGAAATCGTGGCCGCGGCCAGCGCCGAGGTCACAGAGGGAATGCGCCTGGGGGACATTTTGGAACGCATGGGCGCGCTCAACAAGCAGACCTTGGCCCAGGTGCTCAAGTCGCAGGTGGTGCGCAAGCTGATCCGGCTGTTCTTTATCGTCGAGGGCACCTATGCCATTTACGTTACACCTCACGCCTTCGGCGAAGGGGCGGACCTGCCCCTCATGCGTGTCGACCCGCGCAGCGTAATCTATCCCGGCATCCGCGCCGCTTACGATCTACCGCGGGTCACGCAAGAGCTGACACGCCTGCTCGGCCTTCGCTTCCGTTTGCAGACTCTCTCATCGGCCTTCATTGCGGCGATGGGCGTGCCGCCGGACGATCCGACCGTCGAGGCGCTGCGCAAGGGCTGGATGATGCTCGACGATTTGGACGCGGTCACGTCCCGGCCCTTGGAAGTCCGTTCGGTCGTGCTGGCGCTGTACTATGCCGACCTGCTGGAACGCGAACCCATCGCCGAGCAGCCGGCCCCGGTTTCGGACTCCGCGATTCCGCGACCGGTCCACTTGTCGCAATCGTCGGAATTGGGCGCGGGTTTTAAGCTCCCAGGCGATTCCGGACCAGCCATGCAGATGGCCGCCAACGCAGCTTCTCCACCCGCGCCACCCGGGATCGACGCAACAGCAGCTTCGGGCACTGAATCTCGTCGGGCTTCAGCCGCTTCCAGCTCCTCGGGCGAAAGACCCCTGACTGCTGCGGCGAGCACGCGACCCTCGGGTATCTTTGACTCGGTTCGGTCCCGCCCCATTGTCGCGCCTGCGTCTGCGGTCGTGGTGCCTACGGCGCCGCAGGAGCTCCCCATGGCGGGGCTCGGAACGCCTTCGGCCGCAGGTGCTGGAACACCCATGCGCGCCCAACCCGTATCGCCTGCGCCTGGCCCCAGCGTGCCCGTGGTGCGTGGACCCATGGTGAGTCCGATGCGATTCGACGCCAAACCTCCCCAGGCCGCCCCTACCAAGAGCGCGGGTGCCGCGCATCCAGCTCAGGCCTCGATCGAGGCCACGCGCGCGAACATTCAGGACATGGCGCAGAAGCTGGGCAAGGCCACCCATTTCGAGCTTCTGGGGGTGGGCCAGAACGCCAGCTCCGACGAAGTCGGGACGGCGTTTGTGCGCGCCGCGCGCCAGTTTCACCCAGATCGCTTGGTCAGCGCTGGTCTGCAGGATCTGCAACCGCTGGCCGAGAAGATTCTGGCGCGCATCAACGAGGCGACGATGGTCTTGGGGGATGCGACCCGGCGGGCCGAGTACATCGCCTCCCTTGCCGCCGGCCCGCAAGCCGCGCGTACAACCCTTCCCACTTTGCTCGAAGCGGAGAACATGTTTCTCAAGGGCGAGGTATTTCTCAAAAAGGGCGAGCACGCCAAGGCCGTCGAGTGCTTCACCCATGCCAGCCAAGGTAATCCCGGCGAGCCGCAGTACCGTGCTTTCCTGGCTTGGGCGCGCTTCGAGGATCCGAACGCGCGCAAGGATGTCCTGGTTCGCGACACGCTCAAAACCATGGAAGAGGTCGTCCGCGAACGGCCGAAGTTCGCGCGCGGCTTCTACTGGGTCGGCTTGCTGTGGAAATTCCTCAACGAAGCCGACAAGGCCGGGCGGGCTTTTCGCGAAGCCGTGAACCTCGATGCCTCGTTCATCGAGGCTGGCCGCGAGTTGCGGCTCATCGAGATGCGCAAGAGCAAGTCGTCGCCTGGCAAGCCCGGCGCGAAGCCCGAGGCTTCCCGCGGGGGCCTCATGGGCAAGCTGTTCAAGAAATAGCCGAGAGATCTCGTGCAGCCGCAGGGCCGGCACGCGGCTGGCGGCACGCGGGGCCTCCGCTCAACGCCTACGGGGATCCCCGCGCCGTCGGCGCCGGATTCGAGATCGGCGGGTACGAGTTTTCCGGACACCCGCGCAACATTCTTGCAACGGCGAATTATTTCCTTTGACTGTGACCGGCGACGCAGGCAAAAGTCAAAATCTTCTAGACGCATCGAGGTAGTAACAGTCGGCGCAACCCGCTTCAAAGGTGGAGTCATGAGAACATGTCACCTGTTCGTCGGGGTCGCTGCACTGTCGTTCGTCGTTGCTTGCGAGACGAAGGCTCCGCCAGAAGATCAAGCCGCCGCACGCGAGGGCCTGACCTCGCGGATCAAAGCCCAGGTGCGAGACGGCGTAGACGGCGGAGCCGCGTCGGAAAATGGTATTCAGGCGCTGAATAGCCAACAACCGACGATCACCTACACGGCGACGACCACCCAAACGGGCACTGGCACTGGGACGAATACAGGTTTCACCACCTTCACCCAAACCGGAACGAACACCGGCACGAATACCAAGACCGCGACCCACACCGGCTCGCAAACCAATACCACCACCGGGACGGGAACCGGGACCTACACCGCGACCGGCACCAGGACCGGCACCGGGACCACGACGGGCACCGGTACGCAGACCAACACCACTTCGGGCACGTCCACGGTCACGCAGACGAAGACCAATACCGGAACCCAGACCGCCACCCAGACCGGAACCGGGACGCTGACCGCCACCGGCACGCCCACCAAGACCGCCACCGCGACCGGCACGGGGACGAAGACGAATACGGGGACCAACACCGGGACCACCACGCAGGTCACGACCGGCATCACGACCAAGACCGCGACGGGCTCCTTGACCAGTGTGCAGACCTATACGCAACAATACGTTTTGACCGGCACCTTGACGTCGACGAACACCGCGACGGTGAACTACGCGACGTGGGCGCACTCGCTTGGGAGCACTGCCACGGTCACCACGTCGGCCTACGTGCAAGGAACGGGATCCCGGGTTGCGACCAGCACCGTGACCGGCAGCTTGAATGGCACTGCCACCAAGACGGTCACAGCCACCATGTCGGGCTCGGGCATTTTCACGGGTGTCACCACCGTGACCGCGAACGCCACGCAGACCTCGAGCTCGACCAACGCCGGAACCGGATCCCGGACCATCACCGCAACGGGGACCGGGACGGGCATCGGGACGCTGTCGTGGACCTACAACCCGACGGGCACGGTGACCAGCTCGACCACCAACACGACGACCGCGACGGTGACCAACACCAAGACAGGCACGCAAACGCAAACCTCGACCAGTACCAAGACCGCCACCCAGACGCCGACAACGACGGCCACCGCGACGACTAGCAACACCACGACCAAGACCGCCACGCAGACGTCGACCGGCACCAATACCAACACCGGCACGAACACCAATACCAAGACGGTGACCAACACCAATACCAAAACCAACACGAGCATCGGGACCAACACCAATACCAATACCAACACGCGTACCGTGACCGGCACCTCTACGGGCACGCAAACGGGGACCGATACCAGTACCGTAACGTCAACCACGACCCGGACCTCGACTAACACCAATACCTCAACCGTCACGAACACAAAGACCAACACGCAGACTGGCACCAGCACCGTGACCGCAACCAACGTGTGCGCGGGCAGCTGGGCCTTCTGCGACAACTTCGAGACCGGCAACGGCAGCGGCTGGAACGTGCGCCAGGGCCCGGTGCAGAACTTCAGCGTAGTTCCCGACGGCAGCAACGTCTACCGCCAGAACGACGCCAGCGCGTCGCAGCTCTACATCTCGCAAGCCCAATCCGGAATGGCCTGGTTGGATTCCACCGTCGAGGCCAACCTGAAACCGCTCGCCTTCTCGTCGCCCAGCGCAATCGTGTCGCTGTGGGGCCGCTACGACGCCACCTGGAACGCCGACTGCGGCTACTACGTCGTCCTGCGCGGGGACGGTCAGGTCGTCCTGCGCAAGCGCGTGGTCGGCGTGGACAGCGCCATCGGCAGCCCCGTGGCAGTGCCCGGCGGCATCAGCGTCGGCACCTGGTACGACGTGAAGCTGGACATGCAAGGCACGACGCTCAAAGCCTCTGTCAACGGTACGCAATTGCTGACCCAGACCGACAGTTCGTGCACGAGCGGCCTGGTGGGCGTGGGCAGCCTGGGCGCATCCTTCGAGGCCGACGACGTCCGCGTGACCGCGCCCAGCACCAACGCCTGCGTGCAGGGCTGGCGGGACACGACCAACCAGTGCGGCGCCTTCTGCACTGGCCAAACCCAAAGTGACCGCCTTGGCTGCGGCGCCTACCTCGACTGCTACGCGAACAACGGCTGCAGCCCCGAAACCTGCGGCGGCCAGGATGACGTATGCGGGGTGAACAAGCCCGGCCTCAACACCTGGGGCACCGCCAGTAAGGAGGTCGCCGACCAAGTCTACAAGTGTCTTGGCTGCGCGGGCTCGGTCAATTGCGCCAATCCCAAATATTACAACGGCACCGTGTGCGCAGACGGCAACCCCTGCACGTGGGGTGACACCTGCCAGAACGGACTTTGCGTGCCCGACCCGAACCGCAACACGCAGTGCACCGCGAGCGACGAGTGCCACGATGCGGGCGTGTGCGATACGACAAGCGGAAAGTGCAGCAATCCACCCAAGCAGGACGGAGCGTCATGCAACGGTGGCAACCCGTGCACATCTGGAGATCAATGCACAAATGGTACCTGCACGCCAGGGCAGCCAGTGACCTGCCAAGCACCACCGAACTGCGACCCGCCAGCAGCCTGTGACCCTGCGAACGGTGGCTGCGCGGCACCAACGGGCTGTGTTGGTGCCGGCCCTCGATCTACGGCGCTGTTTTCCGAGACCTGGGAATCGGGATCTGCAGACGGTTGGAAGGACTTGAGTGGAAATCCGGTCGTCCCCGTGCATGATTCCGCATCGCCGGCCGGGTCTTGGGTTCAAGCGATCAGCAACAACTCCACTACATACCAACCAGACGGCTGGACATCTCTTCAGGCTGGGCCCTATTGCGTCAGCGCCTACGTCCGCTGGATAGGTGGCTCTTGGCCATTCATTGGAATCCAGCTCAACTCCTCATCAGGTGCTATTGAAACCGATTGGCTTATCGGCGAAGGCAGCTACGACGGTCAATCCAAGTTTGGTCCGGTGACCCCTATCAGCGCCGCGGACACCCAATGGCAGTATCTAAGCCATACTATTAGCCTTGGCTCTGGAACGACCCAGGTTCGCCTTATAGGCGAACTTTGGAACGGCGGAACCAAAGGCGGCGGCGCGGATTCGGCCTACTTCGACGGATTGACGATCAATCCTGGCGGCTGTCCGAGCGGTCAACCCCAGACTGTCTACCAGGAGTGGTGGGAGTCTGGAAATAGTGCCTGGAAGGACGGAAACGGCATGGCGGCGTTAACATCCTCCGACCCGAGCTCGCCGGCCGGCTTGACAGTGCAGATAATTGATGCTTCTGCAGGCGCAACAGGGCCATACAAATCTCCATCAGTGCCTCTTGCAAGTGGCGGGACCTATTGTGTGTGGTCGAGCGTGCGTTGGCTCACCGGTCACGAGCCTTTCATCGGAATACAGTTCAACAATTTCTATGCGCCACCACTTGTAGGAGGTGACTCGAGCACCCCTGTGAGTGCCATAGACACAGGGTGGCAATCATTTGGCGAGACGGTAGAGGTCCCACAAGCGGCAACTAGCGCACAGCTGGTTGTTGGTGTTTCTACTTCCAACAGCAACGCCAAGTCAGGCACAGACTTGAGCTATTTCGACAACATAAGCATCACCTACGGCCCTTGCCAACGGCGGCCATCGCTGACCCCTGAAGTCGTCCCAAGTACCGGCGAGTCACTCGATCCCTCGACAACCCCAGGTAGTATCGATGGCAAGTTCGCCGTGACAGACAATGGGGACGCGACCTACCGAATTCCGTTGTGGGTTCCACCCGGGCGGAATGGCGTGCGCCCAAACCTGGCTCTCTCGTACAGCAGTGATGCAGGCAACGGCATAATGGGGGTCGGATGGCACATCGAAGGCTTGTCGATGATATCTCGCTGTCCAATGGACTGGGCACGTGACCAGCAACGCAGGGCTATCCAGTTTGACGACCAAGATCCGATTTGTCTCGACGGACAGCGGTTGGTGCTTTTTTCCGCAGTCGGAACCTACTTCCAAAAGGACTCGGAGTATCGACTGGAGAGCGACGCTTCCGTGAAGATCGTGCAGGTCGGCGAGGACACCCACGACGGGGGTTTTCACACGCCGACGGGCTTCTTGGTCTACCTACCGGACGGTACCCGACGGAGCTATGGCAATGCCACCGGCACCACCAGGGATGGGTACGTTGGCAGTAGCACAGCGGTCATAGAGGCCAACCGCGCAACAGTTACCGCAATCGATACCGACCGAAGCAATCCCAGCGTTGCCTACGACACTCCTGGGAGACTGGGCTGGGCGCTCGCCTACTCCCAGGATCGTTACGGTAATGGGGTTGTCTACGGCTACCATACCCCTGAAACCATCACCGGGGACGGAGTAACATATAGTGTTATCGATATCCGGCCCAACTACATCGCGTACACAAACTTGCCTGTGTCTGGCGGCCTACAGCTGGGAAACATCGTCGTCAACTTTGGATATGACGAGAATCTGGACCAAGGCACGAGGCAGGATATTCGAGAGTCCTTTGTGAACGGCTTGCCTTTGCGAACGGGGCATCTCCTAACCAGTATCACGATGAAATGGCAAACCTCGCCAAGCGAGGTACTCCGTTCATACAATCTTGCCTATTACAACGACCCGGACCAGGCACGGCTGAAGACGGTGCAAGAATGCGACGGCAACGGAATTTGTAAACCCGAGACGCAATTTGGCTGGACGCAAAACGATGGCACCTTCACGAAGTATCCAACCACCATCAAAGACAAGACCGACTTTGGTGATCTATTCTCTGTAGCACTACTGATTGAAATGCGAGATTCTCCGGCGGTGTTCATGGGCATGTGCATCAGGTGGCGCCGCGGATGGCCTTCGGTGACAAAGCGGGCAGCGGGGCAACCATCTGGTCAGCACGCGTG
>OBLT010000018.1_pt1 | contig 128488 bp, 115 predicted proteins | sample 1518721 | NCBI WGS metagenome assembly OBLT01 (sample SAMEA3539307, study PRJEB22396) | soil metagenome | biome: tundra; feature: field; material: soil | place: USA | collected 2010-05 | depth 0.15 m | reverse complement strand
TCCGAGTTCGCGACGCGCATCATCGCGAATCTGTAACCGGAGTCTCAACACAGAGGACACAGAGGACACAGAGGACGGAAAGAAACGGGCTTTCGGAGCTTGGATCCAAACTGCCTACTTTCTCTGTGTCCTCTGTGTCTTCTTCCCTTACGGGATTTCGCTGGTGGCGCCGGTTTCGCCGAAGCCGACCAGATCCATGGTCGTGGGATGGTCGATGCCCGAGCTCTTGACCAGGCCGCTGATGGGAACGATGGCGTGCATCCAGGTCGTCGAGGCTGAATGCCAGGTGCCCCAGTTGGCATCGGTTCGCGCCTTGAAGCACCCCACGAAGGTGCCGGCTATGACGGGCATGCTTTCCTGGGCCAGACCCTGCCATGAAACCGCGAGCATGTTGATTGAACCCTGCCACATGGACTTCATGAGCTGGAGCATGGGCCCTTGGATTTCCGTAACCTGGCCCTTCTTGTCCTTCACCTTGACCGCGCGAACCTCCATGGTGTTCGGGTTCATGCGGTCGCCGGGAAAGAGCAGGATCTTGGTGACCGTCTTGCCGTAGTAGCTCTCGTTCGCGACTTCGACCCAGAAGGCGCCGCTGTCCTCGCCGACGATCTTGTACGTGACCAGCGCTGGCTCGCCCTTGTCGTTCACCAGTTTGTGCTGCGTCCACTGCCCCACCACCATGGGTTTGGGCACGAATGCGGTGGGCGCGGGGAAGGTCTGTCCCGTATGAGCAAGCGCGGAGATGCGCTGATCGATGTCGGCCTTGGCCGCCTTGTCGATACTGGACCCGCAAGCCAGCAGGCAAACGGAACCGACCAAGAACAGGATGGTTTGGCGCACGACTGTCTTACGCATGCGGCGGATTTTGCCCACATGCAGCGGCAGGGTCCAGTGCCATGTTAGCCGATTGCAGATGATCGCGTGGGGAGCTCGCCGGCTTTGCCGGCGACGTACCATCGCGGGAGGGTTTGGCGAGGCCGCGCGAAGCGCGGGGGTGGCAGGGTGGGCTGGCAGGTGCCGAGTGCAAAGCAGAACCCTGTGAGGGTTCCCATCTCAATCGCGTGGGGAACTCGCCGGCTTTGCCGGCGACGTACCATCGCGGGAGGGTTTGGGAACCCTCTGAGGGTTCCCATCTCAATTAGGCAGCCCCGCCACGGCGGTGATGGGTCAGAACCTTCGCTGGCTGCCGGCGTGCCGCGGCGGCGTGGCTCACACCCTGCCATTTGGCCTGCGGCAACGGCCGAGCCAGGGCGATGGCCAGAACCTGGGTCATCGAATGCACCGGCTCCAGCTTGATTCGCTGGCGTAGGTAGTCCGGAATTTCGCTCAGTTCGGCTAGATTGCCCGCGGGCACGATGGCGACGTGCATGCCGGCGCGCGCGGCCGCAAGCAGCTTTTCCTTGAGGCCACCGACGGGAAGAACCCGCCCACGCAAGGTGAGCTCGCCGGTCATGGCCACGTCTCTTCGGATGGGGATGTCGGCCGCCAGCGACACCAGGACGCATGCCATGGTGATGCCCGCCGACGGGCCATCCTTGGGCACTGCCCCCGCTGGAACGTGAATGTGAATCTGTCGGTCGGCGAAGAAATCACCCTCGATGCCGAGGTTGCTGGCTTGCACGCGAGCGTAGGAAAGGGCCGCCTGCGCGGATTCCTTCATCACGTCGCCGAGCTGCCCGGTCAAAATCAGCGTTCCCTTACCCGCCATGATCTGCGCCTCGACGTGCAGGACCTCGCCGCCAGCCTGAGTCCACGCCAGGCCGTTGGCGATGCCAATCTCGTCCACCCTTTGCCGCTCGTCGGGAATGTACTTGGGCGGCCCCAGGAACTTGGCCAAGTCATCCAAGCTCAACGGAGCAGCGCGCTTGGCCTTGCCTTTGCCCTCGGCAGCGAGGCCCTTCTCGACGATCCGCCGGGCCGTCTTGCGGGCAAGCTGCGCCACTTGTCGTTCGAGGTCGCGCAGTCCAGCCTCGCGCGTGTACTCGGAGATCACCTTGCGCAGTACCGGCCGACCGATCGTCAAGTCTTTCTCGCTCAGCCCGGCCTCGCGAATTTGCTTGGGTAGAAGGTACCGTTCGGCGATGGCCAGCTTCTCTTCCTCGCTGTAGCCAGCCAGACGCAAGGTCTCCATGCGGTCGCGCAGCGGCGCCGGAATGGTGTCCGCCAGATTGGCGGTGGCGATGAACAGCACCTTCGACAGGTCGTAGGGCACGCCCAGGTAGTGATCGCGGAAGGCGTGGTTCTGCTCGGGATCCAAGACTTCGAGCAACGCTGCAGATGGGTCGCCGCGATAGTCAGAGCCAAGCTTGTCCACCTCGTCGAGCATGAAGATCGGATTCTTGGTGCCCGCGGTCTTGAGCCCCTGCAAAATGCGGCCAGGCAAGGCACCAACATAAGTTCTTCGGTGCCCGCGGATCTCGGCCTCGTCGCGCACACCGCCCAGGGAAATGCGCACGAACTTTCGCCCCAGGGCACGCGCGATGGAGCGGCCGAGCGAGGTCTTGCCGACGCCGGGAGGGCCCAAGAAGCACAGGATTGGTCCACGGCCGTCCTTGCGCAGTTTGTACACGGCCAGGTAGTCGAGGATGCGCTCTTTCACGTGTTCGAGATCGTAGTGATCCTCGTCGAGCACGGCACGCGCGGACGCTAGATCCACGGACGACGCCTCCGCCTCCTTCCACGGCAGCTCGACCACCAAGTCGAGGTAGCTGCGCACCACCGCGGCTTCGGCGCTCTCCGAGCTCATCTGTTCCAGTCGCCGCACCTGCTTGTCGGCCTCGGCGCGCGCCTCGGCGGGCAACCCCGCGCCTTCGATCTTGTGGCGAACCTCTTCGATCTCGTCGCGGAAGGAATTGTCGTCGCCCAGCTCGTGCCGAATCTGCCGCAACTGCTCGCGCAGGTAGTAGTCTCGCTGGGTCTTGGACATTTCCTCCTTGGCCTTGCTCTGGATGCGGTTCTGCATCTCCAGAATGCCAATCTCGTTTTCCAGGGCCTGGTTAACCTTGCCTAGCCGTGCCACCGGATCTTCGGTTTCTAGAATGGCCTGCGCCTCCGCCAGCTTGAGCGTGAGGTTGGAGGCGACCAGGTCGGACATGCGGCCCGGCTCGTCGACGTTTTGCAGCACCAAAGCCAACTCGGGCTGCACGCTGCGCCCCAGCTCGGCCACGTGCTCGACGTTCTGTTTGACCGTTCGCACCAGGGCCTCGACCTCGACCGACGCAGGGGTGTGGGCCTCCTCGATGACGTCGAGGCGAACCTTGTAGCTCGGCGTATCGGAGAGAAAGCGCTGGATGCGCGCACGGCAGAGCCCCTGAACTAGAATCTTGATCCCGCCATCCGACAGCTTGCGCATGCGCATGACGATGCCGACGGTTCCGGTGCGGTAGAGCGAGTTTGGTTTGGGATCCTCTTCGGTCGAATCGCGCTGGGCCACGATGAAGCACATGCGATGTTCGGAAGCCAGGGCCTGGTTCACGGCTTCGAGGGAAACTGGTCTCGACACGCGCAGCGGCGCGATCATGTAGGGGAATACAACCAGATCCCGGACTGGGAGAAGCGGCAGGACATCCGGTATCTCCTGACCCGTGCCAATGCTCTTGCCTTCGTCCTCAGAGCTCATGGTGGGACATTAGCAGAACCGATCCGGAAAACTGAGAAAACGCATGGTTGCAGGCCCCGCCCGGTGCGTGTGCTCCCTACGGACACATCCGTGATGACCGGACAAGTCCGCGCCCCGGCCTGCTAGAGTTGAACGAAGTGCAAGAACAGACGCCAAAGACCGGCCGGACAAGACCGCGGGATGGAACCGGACGCGGGCAAATGGTTTCCCCGGCGCGCCTGCGCCCGTCGTTGTTCGCGCGGCGAAAACACTGGGCCAAGCGACTGGGGCCAGCGACGGTGCTGCCCATGTCCCGCAAGGAAATGGAGGCGCTCGGTTGGGACGCCTGCGACGTCATTCTGGTCAGCGGCGACGCCTACATCGACCACCCGAGCTTCGGCGCAGCCTTGATCGGGCGGGTGCTGGAAGAACAGGGCTTCCGCGTCGGCATCATCGCCCAGCCGGATTGGCGCTCGGCCAAGGCATTCTGCGCCCTCGGCAAGCCCGCCATCTTGTTCGGGATTACAGCGGGCAACATGGACTCGATGGTCAACCACTACACCGCCGAGCGCCGCATCCGCAGCGACGATGCCTACTCGCCGGACGGCAAGGCAGGTTTGCGCCCCGACCGCGCGGCCGTCGTCTATGCCCAGCGCTGCCGCGAGGCCTTCCCCGACGTGCCTATCATCCTTGGCGGCATCGAGGCCAGCTTGCGGCGGATTGCCCATTTCGATTATTGGTCCGAGAAGATCCGGCGGTCGATCCTGCTCGACGCCAAGGCCGACCTATTGGTGTTCGGCAATGGCGAGCGCCAAGTGGTCGAGATCGCCCATCGCCTGGCCGGCCGCAAGAAGGTGCACGACCTGACCGATATCCGAGGCACCGCCTTCACGCGCACGGCAGGTCACGTGCCCGAGGGATTTTCTGAATTGGACGCGCGCGCGCCCGAGCAGTCGCTACACGCCGCCGGGCTGGCCGCGGCGACCACGGTCGTGCGCATTCCGAGCTTCGAGTCCGTGTCGCGGTCGGCGCGGCTCTACGCCCACGCCTCGCGCGTGCTGCATATGGAGTCCAATCCCGGCAACGCACGCGCGTTGGTTCAGCGGCACGCCGATCGCGATGTGTGGCTGAACCCGCCTGCCTTGCCCCTGCCCACCGCCGACCTGGATGCAGTCTACGACCTGCCCTACTCGCGCAAGCCCCATCCGAGCTACGGCAGCCAGCCCATCCCCGCCTACGCGATGATCAAGAACTCGGTGGCCATCATGCGCGGGTGCTTCGGTGGCTGCACCTTCTGCTCGCTCACCGAACACGAAGGCCGCATCATCCAGAATCGCTCGGAGGCTTCCATCGTGCGCGAGATCGAAGCCGTGCGCGACAAGACCCCGGGCTTCACCGGCGTCATCTCGGACCTGGGGGGGCCAACCGCCAACATGTACCGGCTGGCCTGTCGCGACCCCGCCATCGAGGCCGCGTGCCGTCGACTGTCCTGCGTGTATCCCGCGGTCTGCCCCAACCTCGACACCGACCACAGCGCGCTCATCCGGCTCTATCGTCAAGCGCGCCAAATCAAAGGGGTGAAGAAGATCACCATCGGATCGGGGATCCGCTACGACCTCGCCGTTCGATCGCCGGAATACGTCGAAGAGCTGGTCAAACATCACGTGGGCGGCTACCTCAAGATCGCCCCCGAGCACACGCAGCCCGGCCCGCTGTCCAAGATGCAGAAGCCGGGCATCGCCAGCTACGAGAAATTCCGCGCCCTCTTCGACCGCTTTTCGCGCGAGGCCGGCAAGGAGCAATACCTCATCCCCTACTTCATGGCCGCCCATCCCGGCACGACCGACGAAGACATGCTGAACCTGGCGCTGTGGTGCAAGCGCAATGGCTTCCGGCCCGACCAAGTCCAGGCCTTCCTGCCCACGCCCATGGCCCTGGCAACCGCCATGTATCACACCGGGCGCAATCCCTTGCAGCGCGTGGAGCCCAGCACGGAAGGCGATGTGCCCGTGGTCAAAGGAGAGACACGGCGAAGGCTGCACAAGGCCTTCTTGCGCTACCACGATCCGGACAACTGGCCGGTGCTACGTCAGGCGCTGACGCGCATGGGACGCAAGGATCTCATTGGCCACGGCAAAGATTGCCTGGTGCCGCCGGAACGCCCAGGGCATAAGGACCAATCGAAAAATCGGGAACGATCTAGATCTCGCCGGTCTGGATGATCCGGCGCAGTCCCGAGACTGGCAGGCGCGGCCCGCGCTTCTCTTCTTCGAAAATAATGAGAGCGAGAGTGGCGGCAGTCAGGTCGCTGTTGGTGTCTTTGGCGATGACTCGAATTTCCTCGCCATTGCGGACCAGCGCAGCGACTTGAGTGAGAGTCACGTAGTGGCTTTCCTGCGTGTCGTACAGCTTGCGGTTGGAGTAGCGTCTGATGATTCGCATGGTGACGGAGTATGCCATGAATTAGGCCCATGGCGGCAAGAAAAACTTTCGAAGTCACGCAGGCAGGATCGTGTTTACAACGCGTAGAGCCAATGGGGCATACATGAACCCTTTCGGTTCACATCGCAATCCAAATGAGACAAAGGAAGACTCATGAAGATGAAAGCAAGTAGGGGTTCAGGTTGGTTGGTAGGTTTCTCGGTCGTTATCGCCTCGGTTTGGTTGGTAGCATGTGGCAGCAGCGGTGGGCCAGGCGGGGGCGCCGGAGGCGCATCGGCTACGGGTGGAGCGATTGGCGCTGGCGCCGGGGGGGCGATAGGCGCCGGCGGAGTCACGACAGCCGCTGGTGGTGCGGGTGGAGCCGGTACCAGCGCGACCTGCCATGCCGCTGGAACGCTTCAGGTCACGAACAGCGGATTTACCGCTTACGTGATCGATGGGGTTTCCAACCCAGACCTCACGTTCTGCCGCGGTAGCACCTACGTCTTCTCGGTCAATGCCACAGGACACCCCTTCTACATCAAGACCGTGCAGGGAATAGGAACGGCGAACGCGTACGATTCTGGAGTCACCGTCAATGGCACGACCGTCGGGGACGTAACCTTCGCAGTCCCCAGCGATGCGCCCGACACGCTCTTCTATGATTGCTCGCTTCACATAGCGATGACCGGCACGATTCACATCGTCGACTGAGCGGCCACTCGCCCGAAGCTCGGCACTACTGAATCTCGTAGTGGTGCGAGTGCAGAAAGAAAAACCATCCCTGTGCCAGGCCAAAGAAGAGAAGCAGTGGTATTTGCCATCGCGGGTGCCGCATGTACCATTTGCCAAGTGGAAGGAAAGCGGCCCAGCACGAGGCCGAGTAGCGGCCCAGCCCGAAGGCCCCGATAAGCCACAGCACCCCCATGAGCGGAAGCGTTGCGGCCGCCAGCTCAAGGTATTTCCGCGACCTGAGCAGAGCGACCGAACCGATGGCCGGCAATAGCGCGAAGGGGATGAAACTGATGATGTGGGGTCGGCGTTTGGCTTGGCGGATGGCCTCGAAGATACTCCACCACGCTGTCTGTCCCCAAGTACTGCGCGCCCGCCAAAACGAGAGTGCGTCGCCCCAGACGATCTGGCAGTACACCATGTAGATACCGGCGACTGCGAACGGCAGGGCGAGAGCAAGAACGGCTGGGTCGCGGAAGAATCGACGCCAACCACGTTGGTTCAGCTGCGCCGCTAAAAGGCCGCCGCCCAGCAAGACCGTGAGGTGTCGGGAGAGAATGCCAAGCCCAAGCGCGATGCCGGCTAGGACGTGCCGCCGCGACATGGCCAGGGAGAGAGCCAGCGCGGAGGTGAAGATCATGATCGTCTCGGGGTAGCCAGAAGCCTGGAAGAAAGCAAAGGGATAGGCCGCGAACAAAACCAGTGCGGCTTGCGCGGCCATGGCGCCGTCGAGGCGGACGAACAACCGGTAGATGGTCAGGTAGGAGCCCAAACAAGCCAGGTTCGAGATGGTGAGAAGGGCGAAGCCGACCCGCATACCCGTCAATCTCATCAGCAGGCGGGCCGCCATGGGCAACCCAGGCCAAAAATTGGTCTCATTCACGTTCTGGTAGCCGAGGCGGGCCAGGCGGTCGAACCAGCCGCAGTCCCAGCAGCAAAGTGCATCGAGCGCCGGGAATGAGTGCAGGGATGCACTGGAACTGCCGCGCAGCCCGGGTGTAAGCGTTAGCGAGACGTAGCCGAGCAGGAGGAGCGAAATTCTGGTCACCACCCAAAGACCAAGGGGAAAAAGCACCCATTGCCAGCGCGCGGCCAGGTATCTCCACAAAATCGCGGTCATCAGCCTTCGCATCATGACGAGCGCAGAAAATGTGTGAAGCAGTAGAGAAGCAGGCCCTGGTGAACACAGAGCATGGCCACCGCGGGCGCGCGCCAGGGTTTGCGTTTCTCCAGCATCACACCGAGGCCAAGAAAGGCGGGCCAACAACATGCCACGGCGACCGCCGGCAAGGTATTCCACTCGTATAGCACGGTGCCGAGGTGCAAGGCCCCGACGACCGCGAGAAGGCGAAGATCTGGGCTACGCAGGAGCGCAAAGAGGCCCACTCCGAGCAGGCCGCTGAAAGATAGCACCATCGCCTTCCACCCGGAGCCCAGCACCACGGGTTGCGCCAGCAGGGCGGCCTTGATTCCATCGCCAATCCGTCCCAATCGCGATAGCCCGCCGAGAAACCAAATCGAGACGATCAGGACTGGCGAAAGGGCCGGAAGGAATCGACGCCACGCCCGCGCCGGCTGACCCAACCGCGACGGCAGGGCGACAGCGGCCATGGAAAGGATCGCGCATGCTGGGTGCGCCAGCGCGCCCAGGGACAATAGGGCAGCGGCCAATAGGTGCGAACCTCGCAGCGCGAGCAGCACACCCCACGTGGAAAATGCCAGCAGGCACGCGAGGGCGGTGCCATCGGACAGATGGTACGACAGGGGAAATGCCGCCAGGACTGCCAAGCCCCAGCGCGCGGTATCGGGGTTGCGCAGCTTCTCGAACAAACGATAGACGCCGGCGAAACCGACGGCACAGGCGATCAAGGAAAGCAGCATCAGCCCAAGCTCGATCGACCCGACCACTGCCCCCACCCCTTTGCCCAGCAACGGAACGAGTGGGCCGAACAAGACGTCCGCCGCCCCCGTGTACCCGTTGCGCGCGATGCGGGCATAACCTGAAATCTCGCCGTGACCAAGCGCGGCCCAGGTCGGGTACGAGGCCAAGAATTCCCTCGGCACAGCTCCGCTCACTCCCAGCTGTCCTCCAAAAAGCGGTCCGGCCTTGGCGAATGCGAACAGCAGCGCCCGACTGGCCGCGAACATCAGCAAAGGAAAGGAGAGCCAGCCATATCGATCTTCTATGGTTCTCTGCGGGTCAGTCATGGGCGCGGCCGGCGCTTTGGGCGGGCTAGCTATACCACGAGCTTGTTGAGCTGAGTGGGGACTATGATGGTTCGCCATGATCGTTCGACGCGTTCGGCGGAGGGGGGCGTCGCGCCCCGACTGGCCCGGCTTGAGCCTTGTTGGACTGCTAGTGCTGTCCTGGTTTGCACCGCGAGCCGCCCCTGCGCGAGGCACGAAGCCCGCTGCGGGTCAGCCGCGAGAACCGCCGGCGGGCGCCGTCGCATTGACATCAGCGCCCGAGCAGAAGACCGCGCTGCGCCTGCCTTTCGAGGGTGTCTGGGGCGTGGTGCAAGGCATGGACAGCGACGGCACGCACAGTGGATACGCCGCCTTCGCCGTCGACTTCGTTCCCGCCGAACCCGTGAGCGAAGGTATATTCCGCAAGCGCAAACGCCTCGCCGACCATCCCTGTTATGGCAAGCCGATTCTCGCACCTGCCGACGGTCGCGTGGTGTGGGCTAAGGACGGCGAACGGGAGCTACCCCCGTTTCGTGAATCGCGCAAGCACGAGGAAGGAAACTTCGTCATCCTAGAGCACACGCATGACGAGCTGAGCGAATTTCGCCACCTCCAGCGGGGCTCGGTCGCCGTAAGAGTCGGCGCCCAGGTCCGCGCCGGCCAGGTCATCGGCCGCTGCGGAAATTCCGGCAACGCGGTGACGCCGCACTTGCACTTCGGCTTTCTCGGCTCGTACCAACCCATCGCCACGCGGCCCATGCGTTTTTCGAGCTACCAGGTGATGGTCGCGCAGGGAGTGTGGAAAAGCGGTGACGGCGAACCCAAGAAGGGACAGATCCTTCGGCCCGTTCCAGAGCAGCTCAGACGGTAGCGCCCCCGGGTTCTACGCTTGCCTTTTCCCGCGAGTCTGGCTGAGGCGCAGCGAGGTCACCGCGACGCCGTCGAGCGTACGCACGGCCACGTCGAGCTGATCCTCGTCCGAGCTGGGCGTCCAAAGGATCTCCCCGCCCTCGCCTTCGACCTGACCTTGCGCCTGCCAACGCAAGCCGAAGGTACCCGAGACACCGGAAAGGCGCGCAAGGACCTTCCCCTCCTTCCATTCACCACGCAGGCGAACCTCTGGGCACAAACACAGCGGCAAATCCTGCGACCGCTTCATCCGGACAGGCGCGGTGTTGGCCCAATGTTCGCGTGTGGCCGCCTCGGGACCGCCCGGCAAGTCCAGTGGCACTTGCAGGCCCAGTCGCGCATCGACCACCGGATCCACCATGAAGGGCGGCTCGTTTGTCCCCGCGTCCCGCACGTCTCTGGCGGTGTCGCGGGCGCCGCTATCCGGTGGAAGAGGGTCGATCTCGAACAGTGGAGACTCCCTCGGCAGGTCGCGCGCATCCGACGGCGGGGGCACCATGTCCACCACCAGAGGTCCTTCCTTGGTCGCATCCCGCACATCCACTGCCCCCGCGTCGATAGGGGTCGCGTCGGTGCCCACATCGCGCGGATTGGCGTCCGCAGGAAGCGGATCGAAAACCGGCGTATCATTGCGCGCACCAGTGTCCGGTGGAAGAGCATCAACCACGAGAGGTCCGTCTCTGAGGGCGTCGCGCGCATCCTGCGGCGGCGGCAAAGCGTCGACCACGAGTGGTCCGTCCGGGGTGCCGGAAACGTCCGACTTCCCCGCATCGCGCCCATGGTTGGGCGGGGGCAATGGATCCGACGTGCGCCCGCAAGACGATCCTCCTGAGACCCACAAAGCCAACCAGCCGGCTACGGCGGCACTTTGTGCGACCTTCGCCGTGCGGCTTGCGACCTTGCGCCCGGCCTGCGCCTCGCCGCGCGCGAATCGCGCCATGTCCTTTTCCAGCGCATCCATGGCCACGTACCAGATTCTGTCGGACGCGGCAACGCGCAATCCAAGCATCGCCGTCTGGCGCGCGATTCGATCGTGGTCGGCCAAGTCGATATGCGCGGCAATATCCAGAGCCGCTTCGAGCAGCTCGGATGTATCGAGGGTGATGGAGCGAGTGATTTCCTGCGCGCGCTCCATCAGGCTCGCCTTCCGGCCCGTGTCGTCCTTGTAGAAGAAATCCAGGACCTTCGCCGAATAGCCCAGGCTCATGTAGCGGTTGGCGACCCCGTCGCTGGCGAAATTGTGTTCGCGAAAGGCCGAGGCAGCCATGCGGAATAGCAGTTCGGCGCGGTCATCTTCGATGCGATAGTCCCAGCCCAGGAAGCCGCCGCGCAATTTGCCCACCGCCTGCAGGCGCCTTTGCATGGGCGTACCAAGGTACGGCTCAGCCCGGCAGAAGTTCACCGGCGTGGACGCGTGCTTGCGCATGAACGCGACGTTCTGGGCCACGTCATCGAGGGTAGATTCGGGCTCGAAAATGAGCAGGTTGTAACAGGCAAAGATCCCCGCATCGGCGCAAGCATCGAGCGCCGCGCCCATGGTGGATACGTGGGTGCGGCGATTCAAGTGCGTAGCGCCTTTCGACGAGGCGTTTTCGATGCCGACGTACATGCGAATGACGCCCAGGCGGGCCAGCTCGCGCGCCAGCTCTGGGGTGACCGTGTCGGGCCGGCACTTGCCCACGATGGCGGACTGCCCCACGCCTTGTTCGTCAAGGGTTTTGCGCATGGCCGTCACGCGCGCCAGGCTGTCCGCAGGTCGAGGCAGCAGGAAGTTCTCGTCGTGGAAGCAAAAGATGGCGCTGCCACCCACCGCTTGCGCCAACATGGCCATCTCCAGCCCAATATCCTCGGGCGAGCGCAGGCGCAGACGGCGGCCTAGCACGTCGTGCTCGCGACCGTCGCGCAACACCGTCGTAATCGAACAGAAGCTGCATTCGGCCCAGCAGCCGCGGCTACCACTGACCGGAATGAAGGGAACACCCAGCTGGCGCGAATGCTGCCGGTAACGCTGGGCCAAGGGCAACCAATCCAGGTTGGCGGCCAGCGCGCGCGCTGCCGTTCGATGCGCCCCGCCCTGGCCATCGGGCAAGGCCAGACCAGCGACGCCGTCCAGCGCCTTCTTGTCGGCGATGGCATTCAGCAGCTCGGCGATGGTGCCTTCGCCTTCGTAGAGCACCACGCTGTCCACGCCATAGAGGCCTGACAGGATGGGTGCGTGGGCCATGGTGGCGAATTGCCCGCCGGCAGTAATGTGCCCGCGAAAGCCGGCCCGGCGCAGATCGCAGGCCAATCCGAGGTAGTCCATGCCACGGTGCTGGAACTGGGCTGCCAGACCCACGACATCGGGCCGCGCGGCCAAAATCCGCCCGACCGTCAGGCCTCGATCCTCGGCACTTTGAAATGGCACCACCGACGTGCTGTGTCCCGCGGATTCGGCCGCCGCCGCGATCATGCACATGCCAAGGTTCTCCTCGAAATCGGCACCAACGAGTACGAGTCGCATGCGTATCTCCTTTGCGTGAGTCGCGATCGAAACGAGGCACCATCGTAACAGCTGGCGAGGATTTGAAACGTGGCGGTCGTCACCGCTTGGCTCGTCGTGTGGTCGATGTCACAGACGGTCTCCTGTGCTAGATCCGGAAAGTGCCGAATATTCGCAATCGTCCGGGCGCTGCTTGGCAATCCGCCGCTGGTTTGGGGGCACTCCTCGCCGCGCTGCTTTTGCCCAGCGCTGCGCTCGCCGGGGATTTCGCCGCCGCGGCCGGCCGGGGAACGCTGCACGCCTTCGTTTTCGCCTTGACCGCCGGGTTCCTGACCTCGCTCACGCCTTGCGTTTACCCGATGATTCCCATCACCATCAGCGTCTTCGGCGCACGCGGGACCTCATCGCGCGGGCGAGCCTTTCTGCTTGCCACGGCCTACGTCGCCGGCATCGCCGTCATGTTCGGGACCCTGGGCACGACCTTCGCCCTGCTCGGCCGGGCATTCGGCACATTTCTGTCCAACCCTTTGGTCGTGGTTCCCCTCGCGCTGTTCTTCTTTGCCATGGCCGCCTCCATGTTCGGTGCCTTCGACCTGGCCTTGCCGGCGGTCGTGCACCACCGCCTATCACGCGTGGGTGGCCGAGGCTTCGCCGGAGCATTTCTGATGGGCCTCGTCGGCGGTCTCATCGCCGCGCCCTGCACGGGGCCGCCGCTGGCCGGGATCTTGGCCTACGTCGCGACCACGCGCGATGCAGGCCACGGATTTCTTCTGCTTGCCACCTACGCTGCCGGTATCGGCGTCCCCTTCTGGGCGATCGCCGGCTTCTCCATGCAACTTCCCAAATCCGGGCCGTGGATGAACGCGATCAAGAGCGTGTTCGGCATCGCGCTGGTGGTTGCCGGCCTGTACTACTTGCGCCCCGTCGTGTCCGCCCTGAGCCGGCTCGCCTCGCGCAACCATGCCTTCCTGATTGGCACCGTCGTCGCCATATGCGCGGGTCTTGCGCTCGGCGCCGTTCACCTTTCATTTTCGGGCGGCGCACGACAAGCCTTGCGCAAGGGTCTTGGCATTGCGCTCGCGGTGGCTGGGATCTTCGGCTTGGTCAATTACTTGCTGACACCAGAAATTCATATCGAGTGGCTGCGCTCCGAGCCGGCCGCCGTAGCCACGGCGCGCGCCCAGGGCAAACCCATGCTGGTGGACTTCATGGCCGACTGGTGCCTGCCCTGCCAGGAAATGGACGTGAAAGTCTTCGGCCGTCCCAACGTCACCCCTACCCTGGCCGACTTCGTGTTGCTGCGTATCGATCTCAGCCGCGAGAACGAAGACGATTCGCTGGCCCAAATCAAGGCCAAGTACCACGTCCAGACCCTGCCCGCGGTTCGCATGGCCACCCCCGACGGCCGTATCCTCGCCGAAATCAACCACCTGGTCGGGTGGCAAGAGTTCCTCGAGAAAGCGAAGGCCGTCCAGAGGTGGTAGTTCGGTAGTTCCCCCCCTCGACGAGCCGCCGTCCACATGCTCAAATGTCCCTTTCCCGCATGGCACGCAAATCATCGACCAACATCGCCCAGCGCAAGGCCGATCACATCCAGATCGCCCGTTCGGGCGCCGGCGCCTACCAGCGCTCGACCCTGCTCGAACACGTGCACCTCGTTCATTGCGCCCTGCCGGAGTTGGCCTTCGCCGATATCGACCTCCGCACCACGCTCCTTGGCCACAAGCTCGCCGCGCCCATTCTCATCACGGGCATGACCGGCGGCACGCGCGAGGGCCGAGCCATCAACCGGGCCGTGGCCAGCGCTGCCCAATCCCTCGGCCTTGCCTTCGGCCTTGGCAGCCAGCGCCCCATGTTGGACAAGCCCGAGCTGGCGGCGACCTACGACGTGCGCGATGTTGCTCCGGACGCTCTCTTGCTCGCCAATTTCGGCGTCGTGCAACTCGCGGGCATGAAAACCAGCGCCGTCGCTTCGGCCGTCGCACGCGTGGGAGCGGACGCCCTCGCCATCCATCTGAATGTCGGCCAAGAGCTGGCCCAGCCTGGCGGGGACACCGACTTCGGCGCTGGCCTCACCACCATCCGTCGCCTCGTCGAGGAATTGGGCAAGCCAGTCGTCGTCAAGGAAACCGGCTGCGGAATCTCACCCTCGATCGCGCGCAGCCTGGACAAGGCCGGCGTCGTCGCCGTCGACGTATCGGGTGCGGGCGGAACATCGTGGATCGCCATCGAAGCCCTGCGCGCCAAGGGTCAGCAAGCGGCGCGCGGCGCGCTTTTTCACGAGTGGGGCCTACCCACGGCGGCCTGCGTGGGCTGGCTCGTGGAATCCCAGGTGCGTGCCGAAATCATTGCCTCGGGCGGTATTCGCACTGGCCTCGACGTCGCGCGCGCCATGGCTCTCGGTGCCCGCGTGGTGGGTCTGGCCCAGCCGGTCCTGGCGGCTGCCAGCAAAGGCGGCGCGGCCGGCGCGACCCGCTTCCTTGCCTCCGTCATCGATGGCCTGCGTACGGCGTGCATGCTGGCCGGGGTGACGCGAGCGTCGGATCTGGCCAAGGCGCCGAAAGTCATCACGGGCGAGCTTCGCGACTGGCTCGCGCAATGCCCGCCATGATCGAAAGCGCCGACAGCTCGACCGGATTCGGACACGGCAAGGTCATCCTCCTCGGCGAGCACGCGGTTGTTTTCGGCCAGCCCGCGGTCGCCGCCGGCATTCGCGCGGGTGTTCGCGTCCACGTCAGTCCCGGCACCGGCGCAATCTCGGCCCCGGCTTGGGCCCTGGAGGCGCAGGTCGGCGACGACTCGCTGCCCGGCCAAGCCGTCCGCCGCTTGCTTGAACGCCTGAATACCGACGGCGCCGGTCTGGATTTCTGGCTGGAATCGGAGGTTCCAGCTCGGGCGGGCCTAGGCAGCTCGGCCGCCATGGCCGTCGCCATCGCACGTGCCATCGCCGCGCGCGCGGGGGCTGGCGAGGCCGAGATTCTTGCCGCCGCCGCCGCCGCCGAATCGGTGTTTCACCGCACGCCCTCGGGCATCGATGCCGCCGCCGCCAGCCGCGGTCGGCTCGGCCAGTTCGACAAGCAGAATGGCTGGCGGGATCTCCCGCTCAAGGCGCCCTTCGAACTGTGCATTGGACTTTCCGGCCAGTCCCACGATACGGGCGCCCTCGTTGCGAGCGTGGCGGATCTTTGTGCAAGTACACCTGTCGCGCGACGCCTGGTCGACGCCATGGGCGACCTCGCGCGCGCGAGCATGGACGCCCTGGCGGAAGGCGACGTCGCCGCTCTGGCGCGCATGTTCAACATGGCGCACGGACTTCTGTCTGGCTTGGGCGTCTCCACCCCCACGCTCGACGATCTTGTTCATACCGCCCGGGCCGCGGGTGCACTGGGCGCCAAGCTGACCGGCGCAGGCGGTGGCGGCGCGGTTATCGCCATCGCGGTCGAGCACGGCGACGAGGTCTTGCGCCGCTGGCGCGCCAAGGGTTACTACGGGTTCACCACCACCATCGGCCATGACTGAAAACTCTCTGCGAAAATCAGTGACCGTGCGTGCAGGCACCAACATCGCGCTGGTCAAGTACTGGGGCAAACGCGACGCCGCGCTTAACCTGCCCGCGGCCGGAAGTCTGTCCCTCACCCTTGCAAATCTCGGCAGCGAAACCACCGTTCGTTTCGCGCCCGACGCAGGCGTTGCGGACGGTCGCGACCGCGTGCTGTTTGCTGGTGCCCCTGCGGAGCAAAAATTCGCCGCCCGCGTGCGAGGCTTTCTCGATCTGGTGCGCGCCCGCGCGGGCATTCGCATTCCCGCCGAGGTCGCCACCCGTAACAGCGTACCGACCGCTGCTGGCCTGGCTTCGTCGGCGGCTGGCTTCGCCGCCCTGGCCCTCGCGGCCTCGCGAGCCGCAGGCTTGAGCTTGTCGCCCGCCGAGCTCTCGGAGCTCGCCCGTCGCGGCTCGGGATCCGCAGCGCGCTCGATCTTCGGCGGTTTTGTCGAGATGTCGGCCGGGGTGCTGGCCGATGGCTCCGACGCAGTCGCACAGAGATTGCTCGACGAGGCAGCATGGGATGTTCGACTTTGCGTCGCCATCACCGCCCAGGGCGAGAAGGCCATCGGATCCACGGCCGCCATGGAACGAACCGCGCTGACGTCGCCCTATTACCAGGGTTGGCTGAATTCCGTGCCCGTGGACCTTGCCGAGGCCCGAAGCGCGGTGGCGGCCCGCGATCTTGCCACGCTCGGCGCGGTGGCCGAACGCAGCGCCCTGCGCATGCACGCCTGCGCCCTCGCTGCAGATCCGCACATTCTGTACTGGAACCCGGCCACCGTGGCCGCCATGGCGACGGTGAAAGGCCTGCGCGCCGCCGGCACATCGGCATTCTTCACCATCGACGCTGGACCACACGTCAAGGTGCTTTGTGAGACCTCCGACGCAGCCCATGTACAGGCCGCCCTAGCCGCCACCCCGGGAGTCATGAGAGTCTTGGTGCTTGCCCCCGGCCAGGGGGCGCATATTCTCAACGAGAACTGAATGAGCGGAGAACGCAGCACCCTCGTGGGTACCCCGGTGGTCATCGCGCCAGGAAAGATCTTCCTGGTCGGCGAATACGCCGTTCTTGAGGAGGGCCCTGCGGTTCTGGCGGCGGTCACCCGCCACGCCGTCGCCCAGTTAGTTCCCGGCATGGAGCCCATGTCGAACGTGGTTCGCGAAGCGGTCCAGCTGGCCAGGGCTGAAATCGGAGAAACCGCCTCTGCTTTGCCGCCAGGATCTGTGCTGGTCAACACCGACGATTTCCAGCAGGGCAATCAGAAAATCGGCCTCGGCTCCAGCTCGGCAACCGCCGTGGCAACCGTGGGCGCCCTGTTCGAGTCGGTGGGCATTCCCGTGGACAAAAACCGCGCACGCGTCTACGCCGTGGCCCTCGCCGCGCACCAGGCCGCGCAGGGCGGGACGGGGTCCGGCGCCGACGTCGCCACCGCGGTCCACGGTGGCATCATCAAGGTCGAACGCCAGCCTGTTGGGGCGCCCTTGGTGGAAGCCTTGACGCCTCCTCCGGGATTGCACTTGGTCGTGTTCTGGACCGGACAGCCGGTCTCGACCATGAACATGATTCAAGGGGTGCAGAAGTTCGCCAAGAAGGATCCCAGCGCTTACCGCCAGATGATCGAGACCCTACACGAAACCGCCGGGCGCTTCGTGGCCGAGCTCCGTGCCGGCAGCGCGACCGGCGCCGTCGAGCTGGCGGGACGCTACGGCAGACGATTGGCCGTGCTGGGTGCTGCGGCGTCGGTGCCAATCGTGACCGACGCCTTCAACCGTGCCTCCGAGTTGGCCAAGGAGCTGGGTGGCATTGCGAAACCTTCGGGCGCCGGCGGAGGCGACATCGGCATCGCCATGTTCGCCACACCCGAGGCCGCGCGCCTGTTCGCACGCGCACTGCCCAGGCCCTTGGCTCCGCTCGACGTCGACCTGGATCGTCTGGGGGTGCACCGACGTTTACCAGACGAAGCTAGCTCCGAAAACTCCGGCCTGTTCCATGTCTGACCCGCACCCGAACTCGCGCCTACCTGGTTTCTACCGTCTGCCCCTCGAAGAACGCCAAGCCGAACTGGCTAGGCAAGTAGGCCTGTCATCGGAAGACCTCGCGCTGTTCGCCTCGGGTGGAATCACGGCCACGGGCGCGGATCGCATGATCGAAAACGCCATCGGCATCTACGCCTTGCCGCTCGGCCTCGGCTTGAATTTCGTCGTCAATGGCGTGGATCGACTGATCCCCATGGCCGTCGAGGAGCCGTCCGTCATCGCCGCGGCCTCCAATGCGGCACGCATGGTGCGCGAAGGCGGTGGTTTCGCTGCCGACGCGGACGAGTCCATCATGACCACGCAGGTCGAGCTGCGCGAAGTGGCCGACCCAGTCGCGGCGAGCGCGGCCATCACGACCGCGCGCGCGGAAATTCTTGCCAGCGCCGACCAGGCCCTGCCCCGTCTGCGCGAGCGCGGCGGTGGTTGCCGGGATTTGGAAGTTCGCACCCTGCCCGACCAGCGCCTGGTCGTGCACATCTACGTCGACTGTCGCGAGGCCATGGGCGCCAACATGGTCAACACCGTGGCCGAAGCCGTGGCCGGGCGATTGGCCGAGCTGGCCTCCGCGCGCACCGGACTGCGCATCCTCAGCAATCTTTCCGACAGGCGTTTGGTCCGTGTTTCAGGCCGCGTGCCATTTTCCGCGCTCAGCGCTGACAAATCGGCCGAGCGCGGTGCGGCCTTGGCGCGCGAGATCGAAGCAGCCTCACGCTTCTCCGAGGACGACATCTACCGCGCCGCCACCCACAACAAGGGCATCATGAACGGCGTCGATCCGGTCGTGATCGCGACAGGCAACGACTGGCGCGGCATCGAGGCCGGGGCTCACGCCTACGCCGCCCGCGACGGGCGTTACCGTCCGCTCGCCACTTGGCGCGTGGAAGGCGCTTTCTTGGTTGGCCGCTTGGCCATGCCCATGGCCGTTGGCACCGTGGGCGGCACGCTGCAGGTCCATCCCGGCGCGCGACTCGCACTGCGCATCCTCGGCGCATCCTCGGCGCGCGAGCTCGCGGAAGTCATCGGCAGCGTGGGTCTGGCGCAAAACCTCGCCGCGCTCAAGGCTTTGGCCGGCGAGGGCATCCAGCGCGGCCACATGGCGCTACACCGCCTGGCGGTGAGCGAGCGGTAACCACTTCAAACTAGCAGAGTCTATTCACCGCGCGAACCACAGCGCGCAGAGAGGCGGTCATGATGTCGCGATCGCGGCCGGCGCCCCAGGCCTTGCCTCCCACGGCGGTGACCAGCTTCACGTAGGCCACGGCTTCCGCGTCGCTGCCGGCACCGAGCGCGTGCTCGCTGTAGTCCGCAACTTGCAATGGCGTGCCTGTCGCCGTCTCGAGGGCATGCACGAAGGCCTCAATGGCGCCTTCGCCCTCGCCGCTCGCCGACACAATAGATTCTCCGTCGCGAATCCTGGCGCGTATGTGGCAACGGTCTTGGGCTGGGTGGTGAACCTCGTAGTCGAGTAGGACCAGGCGCTCCGACGCGTCCAAATACGTGCGCTGGAAGATTTGGCCTATGGCATCTGGCGCGAGCTCCTTGCCGGTGCCCTCGGCCGTCTCCTGCACGACTCGGCTCAGCTCGACGGCCAGTTCCTTGGGCACGCGGTAGCCGTAGCGCTGTTCGAGAACGTAGCTGACGCCGCTTTTGCCCGACTGGCTGTTGATGCGAATGAGCGGCTCGTAGGCCCGTCCGACATCCGCCGGATCCACGGGCAAGTACGGTACCTCCCAGAGGTTCGCACCTTCGTGGGCGCGCGCCGCCAGCCCTTTGGCAATGGCGTCCTGGTGCGATCCCGAGAAGGCCGTGAACACCAACTCGCCAGCGTAGGGTTGGCGGGCTGGAACGGGCATCTGGTTGCAGAATTCAAAGGCTTCGACCAGGGCCGGCAGATCCGAGAAATCCAGGCCCGGCGCCACGCCCTGCGCGTAGAGATTCATGGCCAGGGTCACGACATCGGCGTTTCCCGTGCGTTCCCCGTTGCCAAATAGGGTTCCTTCCACGCGCTCCGCGCCGGCCAGCATGGCCAGCTCGGCTGCCGCCACCGCGCAGCCGCGATCGTTGTGCGTGTGCACGCTCAGTACCACATCCTTCCGACGCGCGATGTGCATTCCCATCCATTCGATCTGGTCGGCGTAGACGTTAGGCGTCGAGGCCTCGACCGTCGATGGCAGATTGACAATCATCTTGCGCAGCGGGCTTGGATCCCAAGTGTCGACGACGGCATCCACCACCTCGGCCGCGAAGTCGAGCTCGGTCATGCTGAAGCTCTCGGGCGAGTATTCGAGCACGACCTCGGTTTCGGGCATCGCAGCGGCCATCTCTTCCACGAGCTTCGTCCCCTGAACGGCCAGATCGCGCACCTGCTTCCGGCTCATGCCAAACACGACCTTGCGCTGCACGGGATTGGTCGAATTGTAGAGGTGAACGATAGCCCGCCGAGCACCGCGCAGCGATTCCAACGTGCGCCGAATCAACCCTTCGCGAGCCTGGGTCAGGACTTGGATGGTGACGTCGTCGGGGATGCGATGCTCATCAATGAGCAAGCGGACGAAATCGAAGTCGGTCTGCGAAGCCGCGGGAAAGCCCACTTCGATCTCCTTGAAACCGACGGCCAAGAGCTTCTCGAACATGCGCAGCTTGCGCTCCTGCCCCATGGGTTCGACCAGGGCTTGGTTGCCGTCGCGCAGATCCACGCTGCACCAGATGGGCGACTTGGCGAGCGCGTGATCGGGCCAGGTCCTTTGCGAGAACTGGGGGACTGAAATGGGGCGATATTTCCGTGCATCGAACATCCGGCTTCTCCTTTTGCTTTGGGTTTGCCGGAGACGGCCTTGGGTCCAAATACACCAAAACCCTCTCCGGGATTTCCGCGAGAGAGGGTTTGGTAGAAGCGATCGCGCTCAGACCTCTCTCGCGCTGCTAAGAAGCAGCACCGAGAGAGCTAGAAGCTGGAACATCGATCGCATGAACATTTCTAGGGTGCGATAGGAATCGCCATCCGTCAAGTCGAACGCGCAGCTATTCGTCGGCTTCGCATTCGACTTCGTCTTCGGCCCACGCGCGCTGCGCGCAGATGGCTTGCAGCGACAGGTCTTCCGGCGAACCGGCTTCGGGTGTGGCCCCGTAGCGCCATTTCACCTCGGGTGGCAACGACATCAGAATCGATTCCGTGCGACCGTCCGTGCGCAAGCCAAACAGGGTTCCCCGGTCGTAGACCAAGTTGAATTCCACATAGCGGCCTCGCCGAATCAGTTGCCACTCCCGCTCGCGCTTTCCCCAGGCTTCATCGCGACGCCGCCCGACGATGGCGGTGTAGGCATCCAGCATGTGTTCGCCAAGCTCACGTACGAAGGCGAACACTTTCGTCAAATCCGTTTCCATCTCGGTGGTTGTAGGCGGCGGTTCACCGGCGGCCACCTCGGCTCCCGCGCCGAGATAGTCGAAGAAGATTCCTCCCACCCCGCGCGGTTCATTGCGGTGGGGAAGAAAGAAATAGCGATCGCACCAGTGCTTGAAGCGTGGGTACAGGCTCGCGTGGTGACGGCCACAAATGGCCTTGAGCGAGCGGTGGAACAAGCGCGCGTCCTCGGCCACCACGTAGTAGGGCGTAAGATCTGTTCCACCGCCGAACCACGCCGCGTTCCCGCGCTTGATGAAGCGCAGATTGGCGTGCACCGTGGGAACACGCGGGCTGCGCGGGTGAAGCACCAGCGAAATCCCGGTCGCGCGAAAATCGCTTCCATCACCCGGCAGGCTGCGCGCCAACTCCGGCCGCATGCTGCCGTGGACGTCCGAGAAATTCACACCCGCCCTCTCGAACAAGCCACCGTCCGAAAGCACGCGCGAGCGACCTCCCCCACCGCCCGGCCGCTGCCAGGAATCTTCCTGAAAGCGCTGACCATCAAGTGCCTGCAATCCCGCAACGATTTGGTCCTGCAAGGCGAGAAAGAAGGCAACCGCGTCCTGCTCAATGTGGAGAATCGACGAGGGACTCATTGCCTACGCTCTAGCGCGCGTCCTTTCGCTCGGCGAAGTGGCTTTCGCGGTCCTCGCATCCAGGAACTTAAGCTGCCGGTAGAGGGTCTCGACGAGCGGCATGGCAGCGCCGCCCTGGCGAGCTGCGCGCAGGGGATTGCCGTAGATGGCCTCCACCTCCATGGGCTTCCCTTCGTCGAAATCGATCTTCATGCTGGCCCGATAGGCCGGCATGGCCAGCGTCATGTCGATCATTTTTCCGACAAAGGTGTCATGGATGTACCGGCCGCAAGCCCGCGCGCCAGCCACCACTTCGCGCATGATGTCCTCGGCCAGGGCCCGCGTGTTCGGGTCGGCCATCAGTTTCTGTGTGTCCGTGTCCAGCACCACCGACAGTCCGCTCATAGGGACGTTCCAAACCAACTTCTGCCAGCGCGCTAGCAGCAGATCCTCCTTGGTGTCGACTTGGATGCCCGCGTCGGCGAAATCCTGAGCGATGTCCCGCATGCGCTCCCTCACCCCGACCGACGCCGAGTCAGGCGAATAGGCCGCGAAGCGTACGGTGCCGTAGTCGAGATGGCGGATGTGACCAGGGCCAACCTTGTTCGAGCACAGGAAACACAATCCCGCCAGCACGGCATGCCCAGGCGCCGCCTGCGCCGCCTCTTCCTCGCCCCCAAGCCCATTCTGCATCAGCAACACCACGCCATCGTCGGCCAGGACTGGCGGCAACAGCGAAGGCAGAAGATGGTTCTGCGTGGCCTTGAGCGCCACGACCACCACATCGCACCGGGGCATCTCGCGCACGTCGTGGTACGCCTGCACCGTAGGCAGGACAAAATCGCCGTCCTTGGAATCGATCACCAAACCGTGCCGGTGCACGTGCTCGAAATCGCTGTGCACCAGAAAGTGCACGTCGGCACCCGAGCGGCAAAGTCGCGCGCCGTAGAATCCCCCAAGCGCGCCCGTGCCCAGGATAGCGTAGCTTCTCGGTTTGAGCATGGTCCATGAAGACCTTAGCCGATTTCGCGCCAGCTTCCATCCGGTGTTCTTTGACAACGCTGGCTGGCGTGGATCACCTCGATATCTTTTTCGCAGCAGCATCTGCCAGGCGACCTACAGATGTCACAAAAACAACTCGGTCTCTCTGCCGGCGCAAGCTCGGCGCGCGGGCGGCCGGGAGCGACTCCGACGGGACGTGCGTAGGCGCTCCGCGAGCGTAGCGAGTGGATGCCAGCCGAAGCCCGAGGAGGTCATGGACGCGCGCAGCGCGGCCGTTGACCTCCGTTCCCGGCGGAGTCGTCCCGGCGCAAGCCCGCAAAGAGCCGAGCGCCCCCTCTCCCGAATGGCCCGACCGATTGCCCCTAAAAAACCATATCCCGCTCGTTGGTCTCCCGCACCTTCGTCAACCGCTCGACCAGTTTCTGCTTCATGGGCGAGTCTTCCAGCTTGTCCAGCTCGGCCTGGATCTGTGCCAAACCGGCCTTGGCGGTCTCCGGTGTCGCGTAGTCGACCAGGTATTCCATGAACGTCGTGAGCGCGTTGGGCGTGCAGAAGCGCTTGATGAAGCCGGGAATGGCGAACTCCATGAAGTGCTCGCCCGTGCGGCCCAGACGGTAGCAGGCGGTGCAGAAGCTCGGCACGTGGCCTTGCTCGGTCAGCTCGCGGATGACCGTATCGAGCGGGCGCATATCGCCGAGGGTGAATTGTTCGCGCTCCATGCGCTGGCCGCAGGTCTGCTCGGTGTAGCCGCCCAGCTCCACACATGATCCCGCGTCGATTTGAGACACGCCGAATTCCATGGCGCTCTTGCGCAGATCAGCGGTTTCACGAGCCGTGAGGATGAGCCCCGTGTAAGGAACCGCCAGGCGCAGCACCGCGATGAGGAATTTGAAGTCCTCGTCGCCCACCAGGTTCTCGTTCCCCAGATCCACTCCCGAAGCAGGCCGCAAGCGTGGGAAGCTGATGGTGTGGGGCCCGCAGCCGTAGCGCTCTTTCAGAAAGACCGCGTGGCTGACCAGCCCCAGCACATCGAAGCGCCAATTGGCCAAGCCAAAGAGCGCGCCAATGCCAAGGTCGTCCTGCCCCACCTCGAACGCGCGGCTCAAGGCATCGAGCCGCCACAAATAGTCGCCCTTGGGCGTGCCCTGGGGATGCACGCGGGCATAGGTCTTGTGGTGGTACGTCTCCATGAAGATCTGATACGTGCCGATGCCCGCAGCCTTGATAGTCTTGAAACCCGCGTGGTCGAACGGGGCCGCGTTCACGTTCGCGCGCCGGATTTCGCCGTGCCCGCTGTGTACGTCGTAGATGTCGCGAATGCAACTGGCGATGAAATCGGCGTCGTAGCGTGGGTGCTCGCCGAACACCACGATGAGGCGCTTGTGCCCCTGCTTCTCCATGGCCACCACCTGCTGGCGGATCTCATCCATGCCCAGCGTGCGGCGAACCATGTCCTTGTTCTTGCTCTGAAACCCACAGTAGGCGCAATTGTTCACGCACAAATTGCCGAGATAGAGCGGCGCAAAGAGCACGATGCGGTTGCCGTACACGCGCTGCTTGAGGTCGCGCGCCGCCGCGAAGACCTCTTCGCGCAACTCCGGATCGCGCGCGTGCAGAAGCACAGCGGTTTCCTCGACGGTCAAGGCCTGCTTGTCGAGCGCCTTGGCGATGACGTCGCGCAGTCGTGCCACATCGACCAGATCCGCGCCGCCGGCCAGCTTCTCCAAATGGGTGTCGTCGATAAAATCCTCGGCATGCTGGCTCAGCGTCTTGGACAGGGGCAACATCGGTGAATCCTTTCCTTGTTCGAGAGCCTAGCGCGGCAGGGAGCCGCGGCAACCGTTACTCTGGATGCGAGAAGAACATGCTCTGCACCTGCACACCCTTGAGGCGTCGCAGCTCGTCGGACAAAGCGTCGATCTCTTGATTGCTCCCCACGGCTTCCAGGATGATGAGCCCGTTCGGCGACGCCGAATCCTCGCTGACCTCGTGTAGGCCAAGCCGGGTGCGAATGTTCTTGCCATACTTGCTTAGGATAGTTTGAACCTCGCCGGCGTGGGTGGCGCGGTCGGTGATGTGGACGCCCACAATTCGATGGTCGTTGCCGTGGTCTTTCATGGTTGCGCTTGCTTTTCCGGCAGGGCTGCCTTCTCTGGCAGGGCTGCCTTGAGGGTGACGGTGAAGGTACTTCCCTGGTCTGGCTCCGAGCTTACCGCGGCGTCGCCATGGTATAGGCCCGCGATACGTTTGACCGTCGCCAGGCCAAGCCCCGAGCCTTCGATGCCCCGGGTCTTCGCGTTCTTGATGCGCACGAAGTCGTTGAACAACTTGGCGGCGTCGTCGCGCGAAAGCCCGAAGCCCGTGTCGTGCACCGCGATCTCAAACACGTCCTCGTGCCGACTGAGTGAAACGCGCACGCTGCCACCCTCGCGGTTGTACTTGATGGCGTTGGTCAGCAGATTGTTGAGCACGATTTCGAGCTCGGCGCGCACGGCGACGAGATCGAGGTTGGGCGCTCCCGCAATCTCCATGGTCAGATGCTTGGCCTCGGCCTGCGGACGCAAGGCATCCATGCACTCGCGTGCCAGATCGGTCAGCTGCACGGTCGAGAACACGCGCGCCTTCATCCCTGCTTCCAGGCGAGTCACGTCGAGCAGATCGAGGATGAGCTGACGCATGCCTTGGATGCGCGCAATGGATCGGGTCACCACATGGCGTCGGGTTTGCTCGTCGCTGACCACGCCATCCAGCATGGACGTCAGATAACCCTCGACCGCGCTCAAGGGCGCCTTCAATTCATGCACCAGAACCCGGATCAACTCGAAGCGCGTGCGGCGCTGCTCGGCCGCCAGTTTTCTGGCCTGCCGGCTGAGGACCAGGTCGCGCGTGGCACGGCGGACGCAGGCCTTGATCTCGTTCGGGGTGAATGGCTTGGGCAGAAAGTCGAAGGTTCCACCACGGGTCGCCTCGACCGCGGTGGTCACCGATGCGTAGGCCGTGACCATGATCGTCAGAACGGGTGGATCTAGGTTGCGCGCCTCACGCAGGACATCGAGGCCGCCGATGCCCGGCAGTTTCAGATCGAGCAGCAAAATGTCTGGCGGCGAATCGCGCAAACGTTCGACCGCGTCCTCGCCACTGGCCGCGGACTCGATGTCGTAGCTGATCTCGGCCGCAATATCGGGAAAGCTAGCAACGAATTTTTCAAGAACCCTGGCAACGCCAAGCCGAATGCCCTCTTCGTCATCAACCACCAGAACCCGCAGTCGCTCGCCCATCAGCCTATCCTCGGCTCGGCGTCGGGCATGACTTGATTGTGCGGGATCGAAACCTTGAATCGCGTCCACGTCGGCCCCTTCGCGAGGTCTGCGTTCGATTCCAGCACGATGTCGCCCCGGTGCATCTTCACGATCCCGTACACCACCGCCAGGCCAAGTCCCGTGCCCTTGCCGATTTGCTTGGTCGTGAAGAAGGGCTGAAAGATATGTTTCCTGTTCTCGGCCGGAATGCCGGTGCCTGTGTCGTGGACGCTGATGATTAGGCGCTCGCCCTCCTCGTGGGTGGCGATGGTCAGGGTGCCACCGTTCGGCATGGCGGCGAAGGCGTTGCTGTAGAGGTTGGTCAGCACCTGGATGAGCTGAGCCGGATCGACTTCGCACTCGGGATGCGTGTGGCCCAGCTCGATGACGATGTTGATCTCGGGCGGCAAGGGAAGGCCCGCCAGGCTGCGCTTGATGAGCTCTTCGACGCTGATCTGTTCGAGCAGCAGCTTGTTCTCGCGCGCGAAATCGAGCAGATCCGAAACGATGCGTTTGCAGCGGGTGGCTTGATCGCTGATGAGGGTCAGCTCCTTGCGCATACCCGAATCCTCGCCCGCCTCGTCGCGCAAGAGGTGCGCGTAAAGCAACACCACACCAAGCGGGTTGTTCAGCTCGTGGGCCACGCCGGCGGCAAGCTGCCCCATGCTGGCCAGTCGTTCCGAGTGCATGAGCTGCTCTTGCGTGGTTTCCAACTGCCGATTGGATTCCGAAAGCTGACGAACCGTATGGTCGAAGCGATCGATGACATAGGGTAGGCACATCTGCGTTTCGGCCAGGCCGCGGTAGATGGCAATAGCGTGCTCGCGACAGGTCGAATAGCCGCAGGCCTTGCAATCGAGCTCGTCGGCCTCGGTCTCCTTGCCCATGCCGCGCAGGATGTGGCGAATTTCCTCCTCGGACGGCATGGCGGTGCGCTGATCGAATGGCCCGAACCTTCGCTTGAGGTCGATGGAGGCAAATCGATCCATCTCGTCGTACCACCGCGTGGCGTCGCGCGTACGTTTGGTTTCGTTGGCGTACTTGGCCACGCGAGCGCGGCGGCGGAAGGTCTTCTCGTGCGAAGTCATGCCCGGCCCCGACACGCAGCCGTTGCAACACAAAACCTCGACCAAGCCGAAATCCACGTCGCCGCCCGCGAATTCCTCGATGGCGTTCACGAACGATCCCGGTCCGCCGTGGGCGGCCACCGCCTCGGTGCTCGCCAGATCCTCGCTGATGCCGGCGGCCTGAAACAACCCACGGTTGAGTGGGAACAGCTTTCCCGTGCCAGCGTGGGGCGGATCGAAGTCCGTCCCTTCCGTCGACGCGACATCCACGCCGTGAGACAGGAACATGGTACGCAACTCGGCGAAGGTGATGACGGCGTCGACCTCGCCTTCGAGCTCGGACATGCTGGCCTCGACCTTCTTGGCCAGGCACGGCCCGATGAAAACCGTGCGCACATCCCGCCCGTGCATTTCGTGCACGACCCGAGCCATGGCCACCATGGGGGAAACCACGGGCGCCAGATGGCCGACCAGCTCGGGCCAGTAGCGCTCGACGTAACCGACCACGGCCGGACACGTGGTTGCGATGTAGCGCGACCCGGGCGGTCGCGAGTCGAGCAGCTTGCGGTATTCGCGCGCGACCAGGTCGGCGCCGAACGCCACCTCGGTCACGAACGCAAAACCGAGCTTGCGCAGCATCCCCACCAAAACCTGGGGATTCTGTGGTTCGCACAGATCGAAGAACTCGGCCGCGAAGCTCGGCGCCACCAAGGCCGCCACACGCGCCCCAGTAGCCAGCAACGCTTCCACATCGGGAACGGTGTTGACGACCTTCTTGGCACCCCGCCCGCACACCCGCACGCAGTTGCCGCAGCCGATGCAGCGATCGGCTACGATCTCGGCCTGGCGGTCCAGGATCCGGATGGCCTTGGCTGGGCAACCGCGTACGCAGGTGTAGCAGACGTGGCAGCGATCTTTCACGGTCTTGGTGAAGCACTTCGGCTGCGCGATGGTCATGGAAGCTCCCATCTTTGCATGCCGATTACTCCACCCGCCGTGCTTTCCCCTAGTGTGCCGCCGCCGCGCCGGCCTGCCCTTGATTGAGCAGCCGGCTGATTTCGCCGCGCAGACGCTCGGCAACGATGGGCTTGTTCAGAATCGCATCCGCACGCACCCACGAGTGTTCCTCTTGGTTGCGCGGCCTGAAGTCAAGCCCGGTGATGGGCGTGACGTTGGACACGATAATGACCGGCAGGCTCGGATACAGACGCTTGAGCTGGTTGCACAGCACGAAGCCCGCGTCCTTCTCGTCCATCATCAAGTCAAGAATAGCCAGATCCGGACGCACGGTCAGGATGGTTTCCTCCGCCTCGGCCAAGCTGCTGGCTTGCACGACCGTGTGGCCGTCCGCCTTGAGCAGCAGGCTGTACTGCTCGAGGATGTCGAGGTCGTCGTCTACGATCAGGATTGTCTTTGCTCCGCTCATGGTTACACCAAGACCTCTCTCGCCGAGTAGTGAGTATGCAGTAGATGGTGGCTCTTTTCACCGAGGGGCACGCCCAGGAATTCCTCGTACAGACGCTTGACCGATTTGTTGTCGTGGCTGACGCGCAAGGTGGAGTCCTTGTCCAGGTTGTACAGCTTCTTCATGCGCGCGAGGACTGCGGTCTTGTTGGAATGGAGGGGTTGACCGCCGCCGTTGATGCAGCCGCCGGGACAGGTCATGACCTCGATGAAATGGAGATCCTTGCGACCCGCGCGGATCTGCTCGACCAGGGCGCGTGCGTTGCCAAGGCCGCTGACCACCGCAGCACCCACCTCGATGCCGCCGATGTTGGCTTTTAGCTCTTTGGCGCCGTCTAGACCGCGCAACGGCTTTACATCGAGACCAGGCAGCTCTTTGCCCGTGATCATGAAGTGCGCCGTGCGCACCGCCGCCTCCATGACACCGCCGGAGGCGCCGAAGATCTTGCCCGCCGTCGAACGCTCGCCGAAGGGTGTGTCCGCGGTTTCCGGCTCCATGCCGACCATGCCCACACCACTCATGCGCAAAAGCTGAGCCGCCTCGCGCGTGGTGAGAACATAGTCCACGTCGGGATTGTAAGCCTGAGTCATCTCAGGCCGGCCCGCTTCGAACTTCTTGGCCGTGCACGGCATGATGGACACGCTGACGATCTTGGCCGGGTCGATGCCTTCTCGCTGAGCAAAGTAACTCTTGGTGATCGCACCCAGCATTTGCTGTGGACTCTTGCACGTCGACAAGTGTCCGAGCATGTCTGGGTAGAAGGTCTCCATGAATTTGATCCAGCCTGGCGAACAACTGGTGAACATCGGCAGAACCCCGCCGGTCGTAATCCGGTGTACCAGCTCTGACGCCTCTTCCATGATGGTGAGGTCGGCGCTGAAGCTGGTGTCGAACACCTTCTTGAAACCGGCGCGGCGAAGCGCGGCGACCATCTGGCCGTCGCAGTCGGTGCCCGGTGGGACGCCAAACTCTTCAGCCAGGGTGACCGACACTGCGGGCGCGTGTTGCACGACCACGTACTTGTCCGGATCGCGCAAGGCGCCCAGGACCTCGGGAACGTACGAACGCTCGACCAGTGCACCCGTCGGGCACACCACCACGCATTGACCACAGTTCACGCAGCTTGAAGTGGCCAGGCCGCGCGAGAACGCGGTTCCGATCACGGTCTTGCTGCCGCGGCCCACGAAGTCGATGGCCGACACGGCCTGGATCTCTTCGCACACCCGCACGCACTTGCCGCACAGGATGCACTTTTCCGGATCGCGCACCAAGGAAGCCCCTGATACGTCCAGGCTCTTCTTGGCGCGGAAGCCGTGGTACTCGCGGCGCGAGACGCCGAGGTCGCGCGCCAGCCCCTGCAAATCGCAGTTCGAGCTGCGCGCGCAGTACAGGCAGTCATCCGGGTGATTGGCTAGAAGGAGCTGCACGATGGTGCGGCGGGTTTCAAGTGCGCGCGGCGAATGGGTTTTCACCTTCATCCCGTCGGCCACCGGGTACGAGCACGCGGTGAGCAGATTGGGGAAGCCCTCCACATCGACCACGCACATGCGGCAGGAGCCGCTGGGCATGAGCCCTTCCATGTGGCACAGCGTGGGGATGTCGATGCCACTCCTTCGCGCGACCGTCAGGATGGTCTCGCCCTTGGTGGCTTCCAGTTTCTTTCCGTTGATCTCGATGGTCAGCATGTTGGTTTCTTTCTAATAGCCGCCGCCATCAAAGGGGTCGGGTGAAATCCAGGTCACAGCGCAGGCACCGTCTTGCTTCATCCGTCGCCGCCTGCAGCGACAGACCCATTTCGACTTCGACGAAGCTCTGGCGCCGCTTGGCCACGGGCACCATCTCCTCCACGGCGCGTTCCAGAACGGACTCGGACTCGTCGTCTTCGTCGATCATGAGCGGCTCGATGTAGAGCGAAGGCAACTTCACCTTCTTGATCATCTTCATCTGCCGTCCAGTGAGGTAGCGATCGATCATCAACGCAGCACGCTTGCCGTCGGCGATGGCTTCGATGACGCCGGTCGGTCCGCGCGCCACATCGCCGCCGCTGAAGATGCCAGGCTTGCCGGCAGCGGTCGATTCTGGATTCGTCTCGATGGTGCCCCACTTGGTGGTGCGCAGGCCCTGGAAGGTTTCCACTTCGGGCTGCTCGCTGATGGCTACGATCAGCGTATCGAGAGCGATCTCGAATTCGCTGCCCTTGACCGGCACCGGGCGCGGCCGGCCGCTTGCGTCCTGCGCACCGAGCTCGTTTCGAATCATGCGCATGCCGGTGAGCTTGCCGTCTTTGGCGAGCACCGCGACTGGAGCGACCAGCTCCTTGAGCTCGATGCCCTCTTCAAGAGCGGCGTGAACCTCCTCGGCGAAGGCTGGCATCTCGTTGCGTGTGCGGCGATAGAGGATGGTGACCTTCTTGACGCCGGGCTGGCGCAAGGCCACACGAGCCGCATCCATGGCGGTGTTGCCGCCGCCTATGATGCCCACATTGCCCTTGGCCAGTTTCTCGTCGCGCAGGTTGTTCGCCTTTAGGAAAGCCATGCCCGGAATCACGCCGGCCACGTCTTCGCCGTCGATGCCGAGACGCTGGCTCTTGTAGGCGCCGATGGAAACGTAGACAGCGTCGAAGCCGCTGGCCATGAGTCCGTCCACCGTGATGTCGTTTGCACCTTGGCCGAGCGCGATGTTGCACTTGAGCTCGATGTTGGCGTTGAGCAGCGACGCGATCTCCTTGCGCACGACATCGCGGGGAAGTCGGTACGCGGGAATGCCATTGAAAAGCATGCCGCCGGGTTCGTTTTCCTTCTCGAACACGGTGACCTTGTGGCCCTTCTGCGACAGGTAGTGGGCCGTGGTCAGGCCCGACGGACCGGCGCCGATGACCGCCACCTTCTTCGACTTGTCGGTGGCGGGCTTGACGGTGACCGCGTACGACTTCGGGTCAATGTGATCCACCACGTAGCGCTTGAGCGCGCGCACGGCGATGGGCTCGCCGCCCGTGGCGCCGCAGCGGCAGACTTCCTCACAGGGGTGGCTGCACACGCGCGCGCACACCGACGGGAATGGGTTGGCGTCGCGGATGGCCTGGTAGGCCAGCTCGGTTTCGCCGCGGGCGATGTGCGCGACGTAGCGCCACACCTCGGTGCCGACGGGACAGCCGGTCTGGCAGGGAGCGCCGACCAGCTCTTTGCAGGTGCCGGCCGGACAAGCGCGATCGAAGATGTGCGCCTCGTACTCGTCGCGGAACCAGCGCATGGTGCTGAGCACCGGGTTCGGTGCCGTCTGGCCCAGGCCGCACAGCGAGCTGATGCGGATGGTTTCGGCCAGCTGCTTCAGTTGCATGACGCCCTGGAAGCGCAGCAAGGCATCGCTGCCGTTCTCGCGCCGACGCGGCCGGGTGATGGCCTGCAAGATCTCCAGCATGCGCTTGGTGCCTTCACGGCACGGGATGCACTTGCCGCAGCTCTCGTTGCCGATGAACTCCATGAAGAACTTGGCCAGGTCGACCATGCAGGTGTTCTCGTCGAGAACGACCAGGCCGCCGGAGCCCATGATGGCGCCGAGCTCTTTGATGGCGTCGTAGTCGACGATGATGTCCATCTTGGGCTCGGGAATACAGCCGCCCGACGGGCCGCCGATTTGCACCGCCTTGCATTTCTTGCCGTTGGGAATGCCGCCGCCCACCGCGAAGACGATCTCGCGAATGGTGGTGCCCATGGGCACTTCGACGAGACCGGTGCGGTTGACCATGCCCGAGAGCGCGAACACCTTGGTGCCCTTGCTCTTGGCGGTGCCGACTGCGGCGAAGGCGTCGCCGCCCATTTCCATTAGGGCGGGAACGCAGGCCAGCGTCTCGACGTTGTTGATGACCGTAGGCATGCCGAACAGGCCCGACACCGCCGGGAACGGAGGACGCGGACGCGGCATGCCGCGCTTGCCCTCGATGCTCTGCATGAGCGCGGTTTCCTCGCCGCACACGAAGGCGCCGGCACCCAGCTTGAGCACGATTTCAAGGTCGAAACCGCTGCCCAGGATGTTCTTGCTCAGCAGGCCGTACTCGGTCGCCTTGGGAATGGCGGCCTTCAGGCGTTCGATGGCCAGTGGGTACTCGGCGCGAATGTAGATGTACGCCTTGCTGGCGCCGATGGCATAGGCCGCGATGACCATGCCTTCGAGCAAGCGGTAGGGATCGCTTTCGGCTACCGCGCGATCCATGAACGCGCCGGGATCGCCCTCGTCGGCGTTGCAGATGAGGTACTTGTGGTCGGCCTGGGTTTCGCGCGCGAACTTCCATTTCACCCCGGCCGGGAAGCCACCACCGCCACGGCCGCGCAGGCCGCCTTTGGTGACGATGTCGCCCACCTCTTCCGGCTTCTTGGTGCGCAGGGCAGCTTCCATCGCTGCGTAACCGCCGCGCGCGATGTACTCGTCGATGTTGCCCGGATCGATGATGCCCGAGTTGGCGAGCACCCAGCGCAGTTGCGGAGCGAAGAACGGGTGCTTGTCCAGGAAGGGGACATTTGGCCAGGCCGCGGCCGTGGCGCTACGGAACTGACCGAGAGTGAAGTCCTCGCTCACCTTGCCGGCCAGCGCGGCATCGAGCACCGACGACACCCGATCCGCGGTCACGCGGCAGAAGCTGACGCGCGCCTTGCCCGGTAGTTGTACGTCGAGCATGGGCTCCTCCGAGCACATGCCGAGGCAGCCAACCTCGATGACCTCGGCGTCGACCTTCTTCGCGGCGAGGTACGCCTTGGCCGCTTCCATGGTCTTGGCCGCACCAGAGCCGAGACCGCAGGTGCCGGTTCCGACGAAGATGGTGGGCTTGCTGACTTTCTCGCGACGGAGCAGCGTGATGCGCTCCTTGATGTCGCCGCCGGCCTTGGCCGACAGCTGCCCGACGGGCAGTTTGGCCAGCAACTCGGCGGTGGGACGCGAGGGTTCGGTCCAGCAGGCGGTCTTTGCAGGTGTTTCAAGCGCGGGCATGGGTCTGCTCCTTGGCGCGGCACTCTTCGATGATCTTGCCGACCTTCTTGGGGGTGACTTTGGCGTGCATTTCGCCGTTGATGCTCACGGCCGGGGCCAGACCGCAGGCGCCCATGCAGGCCACGACTTCCAGGCTGAACATCCCGTCGCGCGTGGTCTGTCCGGCTTGCAGCTTCAGCGTGCGGGTGACGGCATCGAGCAACTTGATCGAGCCCTTGACGTGGCAGGCGGTCCCGCGGCACAGCATAATGTGGTACTTGCCCTTGGGCGTGAAGCGAAACTGGTTGTAGAAGGTAGCGACGCCGTAGACCTTGCTGGCCGGCAATTTCAGGTGGCGCCCGATCTCCGCGATGGCTTCCTCGGACAGGTAACCGTGAGCTTCCTGAGCCTTCTGCAGGATCGGGATAAGACTGTCTCGTTTGGCCGCCCCGAACTCCTCAAGGAGCGGTTTGGTCGATGTTGCTCGTGCTGCTGTGGTCATCGATGTTTCCTTTTCTTCTATGGCTGCCGCATGCGAAAAAGCCGACCTTCTCCAACGCCACCGTCATGTCGATGTTCTCGACGTGAATTTTTTCAGGAATGTGCAAACAGGCTGGGGCGAAGTTGAGAATGCCCGTGACCCCGGCCTTCACCAGTTGCTCCGCTGTCGCCTGGGCGTGTTCGGCCGGCACCGTCAAGATGCCCAGGACGATGCCCCTGGACGAAACCACTTCCGCCAGTTTCTCCACGGAATGGCAGGGCACCCCGCTGAAGGTGGCGCCGATCTTGTCCGGGTTGACGTCGAAGGCAGCGGTTAGCTGGATCTTGGGCGACCGATTCACCAGATAGGCCGCGATGGAGCGGCCGAGGTGGCCCATGCCCACGATGGCGACCTCGCGCACGTGCGGCGGATCAAGCAACGCGCCAATGGAGGAGAGCAAGCGCTTGACCTCGTAGCCCGAGGTGGGGCTGCCGCTGTACCCGATGAGCATCAGATCCCGGCGCACCTGCGCGGCCGTCAGCCGGCAGGCAAACGCCAATTCATGGGAATAGATGCTGGGACCGTGCAGACGCCTATCCTGAAGCAAAGCGCGCCTGTAGATGCTGAGTCGCTCTACGCATCGGCTTGGTATTTTTCGCTTGTTCATGATCCGCCCTCCAACCGCTGTGCATGAAGTCACGCTGTGAATTCCGTAACGACATACTCGCAGACAGCATGGGGCAAGTCAAGCACGGGTGCGACATCAGCGAATTCGGCATTCGGAGCCTGAAACACGCCAACTCTCGGATATTTTAGCTATGATTTCCATGTGTTACACACGTCAACCATAGACCGACTGACCCAGACCGTCACGGACAAGAACATCCAAGACGAATGCGACCAGGCCCTATCGTCCTTTTTTTCACAATGAAAATCAGGACAAGAATGGGATGGTTTCTAGCGTAAAATCGGCAACTCGAGGAAGAAGGTGCTGCCCTGCCCGGCCTGGCTTTCCACACCGGCGCGACCATCGTGGGCCTCGGCGATGCGACGAACAATGGAGAGCCCAAGGCCAATTCCAGAGGCCTTTGCCGGTCGCGCGCCCTGCTTGGCCACCCGGGCAAACTCCTGGAACAAGCGAGCTTGATCCTCGGCAGCGATCCCAGGCCCGCTATCGCTGACCTCGATGCGTACAAACGCACCGACTTGCATCGCGCGAACCACGATGGGGCCACTCGGATCCGCGTACTTGATGGCGTTGGTGAGGTAGTTCGCCACGGCCTCGCGCAGGAGCCTTTCGACGCCGCGGATCGCTGGCAGCGACTCGGGCAGCACCACTTGCAGGCGTTGCCCCCTTTGCTCGGCGGCGTCGGCCTGATCCTCTACGGCAGCGCGAATCGTGGCCCGCACGTCCACCGGGGCCATCAGACTTTCAAGTCGCTCGGTTTCCAGATCGGCCAGGACGCGCAGGCTGCGCAGCAAATCGAGAACGCCCCGCAGCTTCTCGCCCGCCCGGTCCACCCGCTTCTTGGCCGCCTGGCCCAGCTCGCCGTCCACCCCTCCGCTCAAGCCTTCCAGCATGGTGACCACGGTGCCGACCGGGCTGCGCAGATCATGCAGGACCACGTGCAGAAACGAGCGCCGCATGTCCGCCAAACCTTCGAGCCGTTCGCTTGCCTCGAGCAGGCCCTGCTCATGCTGTCGCAACAATCGTACGATTCCGGTGGTGAGCACCGTGGTGACAGCCGTCAGCAAGCCGTAAACGAACAGCACGGTCAGAACCACCGAAAAGTCGCCCTCGCCTCCGATGGGAACAGCACCCAGGGGTCTGTGCCTTGGAATCACACCGGACCATTCCCCAAGCACGAGGCCGGCCAGGAAGAGATAGCCCACCGCCGCGTGTCCATAGGCTGCCCGGCGGGACAGCAGCACGGACGCCAGGATCGCGTGCAGCAGGTAGAAGGCGAGAAACGGTGACTTGCCCCCACCCACCAGCCAAATGGCGAAGGTCAGCACCACGTAGTCGAGTAGGATCGATAGATGCGCGACGTAAACCAGACGACGGTGGGTTGATTTTCCTCCACCTGGGCGGCGGTAGGGTCGAACCGTGAGGAAGACACCAACGTTGTATGCCGCCAGAAAGGCCGCCGCCCCCGCCAGCGCCAGCAGGTTCAGCCCGTGAACGCCGACGACGTACGTGGCGAAAAGCGCTCCAACCAGAATGCCCGCGGCGGCCACGAAGCGCAGCCGCGCGAACAGGTACAGCCTTTCCCCCAGCAGTAGGCTGTGCGTGAGAATCAGGGCCTCGCTAGTCCTCGATTCCATGCTTGGGGTTGTCCGTCGGATAACACCCAGGCGCAAGCGCTATTTCGTCAATTTGGCCTGGATAGTACGAATAAGCGACTCGGCATTGACCGGCTTCTGAAACACGGCATCCAGGCCCAGCTCGCGGTACCCGGTCGACAGGTTCAGTTGATCGCCCATCGAGCTGAGCAGCAGGATGGGCGCCTGATTCCCGGCGAGCTTCAGCTCCTTGACCAGGTTCGTCCCGGCGTCGATCTCCTCCATCATCAGGTCGAGAATGATGAGGTCGGGTTTGATCTGCTTGAACTTGCCCAAGCCCTCTTCAGCGGAGAACGCAGCCTCGACCGCGTAGCCGCCCTTCTCCAATTGCATGCGCAAAAGGTCGAGGAGATCTGCGTCGTCATCGACACAAAGGATGAGGTGTTTTCCATCTCTCATGGTTACGCCTTCCAGGTTGAGCCGCCGGCGACAAAGCCTGCGGCGGGGTGCCCAAATTCCTGCACGTAGTGGTCGAAGCGGCGCTCGACGAGCGCCTTGCGGGCGAACGTCACGGCCTCTGTAAGATTGTCGATCGCCCGCGAGGACAGTGCCTCGTCGAGATCGGCGAATTCGTAGCCGCGAATGCCGAGCGTGTAGGCCGCGACCTTGCTGGCGAACATCCCGCGCGCGAGGGCCACCACCTGGACTGGACTCACGCTGTGGCTGGTCCATCCAATGGACTTGCCTGCCCGCTCGATGGTCGAGTCGTCGATGCACGAAAACCAGAAGGGCGTTGGTCCTTGGGTGGCGGCGTCGGCGAACACCACGGCATCATACCCGGCAATGTCGGCGGCGTCTTCCACTGTCAGTTGGTAGTTGGCGTCCACCGCAAGATTCGGAATACCAAGCTCCTCGATGGCGGCGGCCAGCGCCGGCCCGAGGCCATCGTCGCCGCGGGCCGGGTTGCCGAAGCCGTAGAGTAGGACTTTGTTCATCCCCTGCTCTTCTGATCGAGGATCTTGCCCTCGTGATCGAGGACTGTCATTTCCATGGGCATCTGGCCGAGCGCGTGGGTTGCGCAGGACAAACACGGGTCATAGGCGCGAATCGCAACTTCTACATGGTTGAGCAAGCCCTCGGTGATCTCCACGCCCTGCAGGTGATCCTGCGCCACCTTGGCCACGGCCCGGTTCATGGGCTCGTTGTTGTTGGTGGTCGACACGATGAGGTTGGCCGACACGACCTGGTCGTTCTTGTCCACCTTGTAGTGGTGGAATAAGGTTCCCCGTGGCGCCTCGATGAGACCGATGCCCACCTCGCGTCGCTCGCCCTTGGTCACCAGATCCGTGCCCTGCAAATCCTTGTCATTGAGCAACGCCTGGATCTTCTCGATGGAGTGGAGAAGCTCGATCATGCGCGCCCAATGGTAGCCCATGGTGATGTTGTTCGGCTTGCCGGCCGTCACCGCGCGGAACTCTTTGCGTTCGACCTCGGCCAGGGGCGTGTCGATGAAGGTGGCTGTGTTGAGCCGCGCCAGCGGTCCCACGCGATACCAGCCCTTTTCCGGTCCGATGGAGCGGATGAAGGGGAATTTCATGTACGACCAATCGCGCACTTCCTCGGCGATGAAGTCGATGTAGCGCTGGTAGTCGACCTGGTCGAAAATGGTCTCGCCCTGGGCGTCGATGGCGCGCAGATTGCCGTGATAGAGATCCATGGCGCCGTCGGCGCGAACCAGCGACAAGTGATTCGACTCAAATGAGCCGAAGGGGGCCAACTTGGCCAGATTCTGGACGGTGTAGTCCTTGGCAATCTTGACCGCCGACTGCGCCCACTTGAGGTGCTGGTCGATGTCCTTGAGGAAAACGTCTCGCTCGGCGATCGACAAATTCTTGTTCACGCCGCCGGGAATGGCGCCCGTGCCGTGGATCTTCTTGCCCGCGGTGGCCTTGATGATCTCTTGCCCGTACTTGCGCATGAGCACGGCCTGCACGGCCAGATCCGGGAACTTTCCCGCCACACCGATGACGTTGCGAATCGCGACGTCGGCGTCGAAGCCGAAGAGCAGATCGGGCGACGCCAAGTGAAAGAAATGCAAGGCGTGCGACTGGTACATCTGCCCGTAGTGCATGAGGCGACGGATCTTCTCTGCCGTCGGCGTGAGCTTCTCGCCGCCCACGATGCGGTCCATGGCCTTGGCCGCCGCCAGGTGGTGGCTGACCGGACAGATGCCGCACAGCCGCTGCACCAGCACGGGAACCTCCCAGAACGGGCGCCCCTGGATAAAGCGCTCGAAGCCGCGGAACTCGACGACGTGCAGGCGGGCCTGGACGACCTTCTTGTTCTCGTCGAGCAGGATGGTGACCTTCCCGTGTCCCTCAACGCGGGTGACGGGCTCGATGACGATTCGCTTGGCAACGTTCATCGGAATTCCTTCTCCTATCGTCCTTCAAACGCTCAATCGTACTTGATGAGTTCATAGGGCAGCGCGATGGGCTTCCCCGTCAGCAGCGCAACCAAGGCCTGCCAGATTGTCTCGGCCGAAGGCGGGCACCCGGGCAAGTGGTAGTCCATCTTGACCACCTCGTGGCAGGGATAGACCTTGTCGAGCAAGAGCGGAATCTCGGGATCGCTCGGGATCTTACCGCGCGGGTTGTACACCGTCGGGCCCTTGATGTACGCCTCTTCGAGACACTCCTTGAGCGGGATGGTGTTGCGCAGGGCCGGGATGCCGCCCATGGTGGCGCAGTCGCCGGTCGAAATCAGCACGTCGCAGTGCTCGCGGAAGTGCTGCAGGACGTGGACATTCTCTTCGTTGCAGCAGCCGCCCTCGACGATGCCTACCGCGCAACGGCCTTCGATTTTCTTGATGTCGTTGATGGGCGAGCGATCGAATTCGATGAGCTCTATCAGTTTGAGGATGCGCTCGTCGATGTCCAGCACCGACATATGACAGCCGAAGCAGCCTGCGAGGGAAACGGTCGCCAACTTGGGTTTGTTTGCCATGGTGCTACCTGTCACTTGATCGCCTGGCGGGTCACCGCTTGGCGAGACTCGATTTCGCTGCCGATGGGTTTCTGGTCGTACATGCGCTGGCCAATGGGCACAGCGAAGCCAACACGCTTCTTGATGATGCAGCCAACCGGACAGGCCTCGGCGGCCTTGTCGGTCACGCTGAGGTTGGTTCCGCCCGCGCCGCTGGCGGCATTCACGCCGATGCGCTTGTGAGCGCCGCGCTGGATGAACTGAAACACGTGCTTGCCGTCTTGTTCTTGCGAGGCACGAATGCAGCGCGCGCACAGAATGCAGCGGTTGAAGTCCAGCATCACGTCAGGATGGCTGGCGTCCACCTTGCGCGTCGGGAACATGTACGGGTGCCGCGGCGACAGAATGCCCATGCGATAGGCCGTCGCTTGCAGCTCGCAGTTGCCGCTCTTCTCGCAGAACATGCAGTAGTGGTTGCCTTCGACGAAAAGCATTTCCACCAAGCTGCTGCGCAGATCCTTGAGCTCCGCCGTCTCGCTTTCCACCACCATGCCCTCGGTGATGGGCATGGTGCAGGCCGCCTGCGGGCGACCGTTGACCAGCACCGTACACACGCGGCAGCTTCCCCACGGAGTTAGCCCCTTCATGGCGCACAAGTGCGGGATATAGATGCCCGACAGCGCGGCGGCTTGCAGAATGGTCTGGCCCGGCTCGCCTTGCACGTCCTTGCCGTCGATTGTGAATGCGATGGAGGAAGTGACTTTGTCGCCCATGGCTACACCCCGCCTTTCTGGGTTCCGAAGTGTTCCGATCCGTGACCCGCGATGCCAGCCCCCACCACGACAGCTTTGCGGGGATCGAACGACGATACGAATACGCTTCCATTGCTCTTGACCCTGCGTTCGTATTCCTTGCGGAAACTCTGAATCGTTCCCAGCACCGGGTTCGCGGCGGTTTGTCCAAGACCACAACGGCTGGCGGTCTTCATGGTCTTGCCGGTCTTTTCCAGGTAGTCGATGTCCGCCAGGCTCGCGTTTCCGGAAAGGAACCGGCCCAGCCTCTCGCACAGCAGGCTGGTTCCCACTCGGCAAGGCGTGCAGTAGCCGCAGCTCTCCTCGACGAAGAACTCCATGAAGGTGTGGGCGATGGCAAGCACGTCCCGCCCCGCCCCGAACACCATCACCGAACCGCCGGTGGCGAGGTCGTCGAAGCAGAGCTTGCGCCCAAATTCCGACGGTCCAATCATGCGCCCAGAGGCGCCGCCGACCTGTACGGCCTGGGTCTCCGTCGCGCCGACGCGCGCGAGCAAATCGTTCACCGTGATGCCGAAGGGCAGCTCGTAGACCCCCGGGCTGCTGCAATCGCCGGACACGCTGAAAACCTTGGTGCCGGCGCTGCCCTGCGTGCCCATCGAGGTGAACCACCCCGGACCGTTCTCGATAATGCGGGCGACGGCACAGTAGGTCTCGACGTTGTTGATCACCGTCGGCATGCCGAGATAGCCCCTTTGCGCCGGGAAGGGCGGCCGGGTCTTGGGATCGCCGGCCTTGCCTTCGCACGAGCTGAGTAAGGCGGTTTCCTCGCCGCACACGTAGGCGCCCGCGCCGACCTGAATTCGGATGTCGAATTTGAATCCCGACTTGCCCAGGATATCCCGACCGAGCAACCCGGCGGCGCGCCGCTTGGCCAGAATCTCCTCGAGAAATTGCAACAAGTAGGCGTACTCGCCGCGTAAGTAGACGATGCCTTCGCTGGCGCCGATGGCATAGCCCGCGATGGTCATGCCCTCGAACATCAGCCCCGCGGCTTCGGTCAGAATCACGCGATCCTTGAACGTTCCGGGCTCGCCCTCGTCGGCATTGCACACCACGAACTTGCGTTCGCCGGCGGCGCCGCGGGTGAATTCCCACTTCATTCCGGTCGGAAAACCAGCGCCCCCGCGCCCGCGCAGGCGCGACGCCTTGACGATCTTGATGAGCTCGACAGGTTGCTCGGACAGGGCCCGCTGCAAGGCCACGCCGGGTGTTGCCGGCGCAAACACCACTGCGCCGGGCTCGCGCAAGTTATTGACCACCATCGAGCGCACGAGGGGGTGACCGTTGTTGCCATCCCCGAGCGTCAGCTTGAGCTGCTCCAAATTCTTGGTCGTGCGCAAGGTCTGCACGATCTCGTGCACCATGTCCGTCGACACTCGCGTGACGACCTTGTGGTTGATGAGCAGCGCCGGTGCCTGATCGCACATGCCAATACACGGCGTGTACTCGAGGGAGAACAGCCCATCGGACGTCGTTTGGCCGAAGTCAATCCCCAGCTCGTTGCGGAAGGCCGCGGCGATGCGATCCATGCCCTTGATCTGATCGATGATGTCGTTGCACAGGCGGATCACGAAGCGGCCGCGCGGCTCGCGCGAGAAGAAGGCGTAGAACGTGGCCGCGCTTTCGACCTCGACCCTGCTGATCGATAGAGATTTGGCGATATCGTCGAGAGCGGCGGAGGAGATGCACCCGGCCTCCGACTGGACGTTCAAGAGGATGTCCATCAGCCGGCCTTTATCGTTGCCGAACTTCTCGCAGATCTGCCTACTGACATCGGAGTTATCTGCCATGGCCCTTCCTGCTTCTGACTCTCGTCGAGTCGGACTTCCGTCCCCGAACCTCGACGGAAACACGGTTCCCGCCGCTTCGCGATTCGGGCTAGTTTCTCAAACAACCGGAACTACACTGAACCCAAGACTGGAACTACTCGGAACCACGATCCATGGCGCAAGCACTGCGCACGTGAAAAAAGTAACGAATCGGATCCGATTTGGCAAGTCCTCTGATGATCTTTTTTCTCGACGGAGGGATGGCGTGCGCCGGCGCTGCACGTCAGCGGCAGTTTGAGGCCAAGATGCGGCCAAGATGGGATTGAACAAGGTCATGCACATCTTAAGGTAGATTGCTTGCGTGGCACCCAACCAGCCAAAGCTCCCCGACACCGTGCGCGTACACGTCGCCATTCGCGGCGCGGTTCAGGGTGTTGGCTTCAGGCCTTTCGTCTACCGATTGGCGGAAGAGCTTGGCCTGCACGGCTGGGTCAATAACTCGGCCGCGGGTGTGTTCGTCGAAGCCGAAGGCAAGACGGCCGTGGTGCGCGAGCTCGTGCGCCGGCTCGAGAACGACAAGCCCGACATCGCCAGCATCCAGAGCCTGGAGGCGACGTTTCTGGATCCCGTCGGCTACTCTGAGTTCGAGATCCGCGCCAGCACCGGCGGCGAGAAGAGCGCCTTGGTGATGCCCGACCTGGCTACCTGCCCGCAATGCCTGAACGACATTTTTGATCCAGCCAATCGCCGCTACCGCTATCCATTCACCAACTGCACAAACTGCGGACCGCGCTTCAGCATCATCGCCGCCCTCCCCTACGATCGCGCCGCCACCACCATGAGCCGGTTCGCGATGTGCGCGGAGTGCACACGCGAGTACCACGATTCATCCGACCGGCGTTTTCACGCCCAACCCAACGCGTGCCCGGCCTGCGGTCCGCAACTTGCGTTGTGGGACGGCGACGGGGTCGAGATCGCGCAAAAGCACGAGGCGCTGATGGCCACCGCCAAGGCCATTTGCGCGGGAAAGATCGTCGCCGTCAAAGGCCTGGGCGGATTTCACCTGATGGTGGACGCACGCAGCGAAAGCGCCATACGCGAGCTGCGCGCGCGCAAGCGCCGAGAGGAGAAACCCTTCGCGCTCATGGTGCCCGGTTTCGAGCAGGCCCTGCACACCTGTTCGGCCTCCGAAGTCGAACGAAGGTTGCTGCGTTCGCCCGAATGTCCGATCGTCTTGCTCCGGCGTCTGCCAGGCGCCAGCGACATCGCCGCGGCCGTCGCCCCGGGCAATCCCACCTTGGGTGTGATGTTGCCAGGCACGCCGCTGCACCATCTATTGTTGCGCGAGCTCGGGTTTCCGGTTGTTGCGACCAGTGGCAATCTCTCCGAGGAGCCCATCTGCATCGACGAACACGAGGCCGTCAGTCGCCTGCGTGGCATTGCCGACATCTTCCTGATTCACGACCGGCCCATCTTGCGCCACGTGGACGACTCGGTGGTGCGCGAAGTGTGCGGGCGCGAATTGGTCCTCCGCCGCGCCCGCGGGTTTGCCCCGTTGCCCATTCAAGTCGATGGCGAGCTTGCCCCCGTGCTCGCCGTAGGCGGGCACCAGAAGAACACCATTGCTGCGGCCATAGGCGCGCAGGTCTTCATCAGCCAGCACATTGGCGATTTGGAAACCGAAGGCTCGTATCAGGCATTCCAGTCGGTGATCGCCGCGTTCAAGAGCCTGTACGACTTGGCACCCAAGACCATCGCGTGCGACCTGCACCCGGACTACGTTTCGACCCAGTATGCGGAAAGGACGGGGCTGCCCTTGGTCAAGGTTCAACACCACCACGCGCACATCCTTGCCTGTATGGCGGAGAATCACCTGCGCCCCCCGGTTCTAGGGATCGCCTGGGACGGCAGCGGCTTGGGCAGCGACGGCACGGTGTGGGGCGGCGAAATCCTGCACGTGACCCACGCGGGCTTTCGCCGGGTCGCCCATCTGCGGCCATTCCTGCTACCGGGCAATGCCAAGGCTGTGCGCGAACCTCGACGCGTGGCCCTGGCCGTTCTCTACGAGGTCTTCGGCGACCGGGCCTTCGCCCTCGATGTTCCCACGCTGCGGGCGTTCTCGCCTGCCGAACTCAAGCACCTGCAGACCATGCTGCGCCAGCGCCTCAACACGCCAACCACAACCAGTGCTGGCCGATTGTTCGATGCCTTCGCATCGCTTTTGGACTTGCGCCAAATGGCCAGCTTCGAAGGTCAAGCCGCCATGGAGTTGGAGTTTGCCTTGGCCGGCGCAAAAGAAGACAATTCCTATCCTTATGTCATCCGCGGCGAAGCAGACACCCTGTGGCTGGACTGGGAACCGATGGTGCGTGCGGTGCTTGCCGAGCCGGCCATTGATGTGGCGACTGCATCGGCCCGTTTTCACAACACCCTGGTCGACATGGCCGCCCATGTGACGACCCAAATCGGCGAAAGGAACGTCGTGCTGAGCGGAGGCTGTTTCCAAAACCGCTATTTGACCGAGCGCATGGTGTCGCGCCTGCTCGGTGCGGGTTATCGTCCATACTGGCATCAGCGTGTACCTCCCAACGACGGCGGCATCGCGCTTGGACAGATTTTGGCAGCTCAGGCAGCAAGCGAAGCGCGAAAGGATTGAGCATGTGTCTTGCGGTTCCGGGAAAGATCCTAAGCATCAGCGGTGACGACACTACACGCATGGGTAGCGTCAGCTTCGGCGGCGTCAGTAAAGTGGCCAGCCTGGCCTTCGTCCCCGAAGCCAAGGTCGGCGACTACGTGCTGGTACACGCCGGCTTTGCCATCAGCGTGGTGGACGAGGCCGAGGCCCAGCAAACCCTGGAATACTTCCGCCAGATCGGCGAGCTGGGCGAGCTAGAAGGAAAGCCATGAAGTTCGTCGACGAGTACCGCGACCAGGCCAAGGCCGAGAACTTGGCCCAAGCCATCGCGCGCATCACCACCAAGCCCTGGTCGATCATGGAAGTGTGCGGTGGCCAAACCCACAGCATCGTGAAGTACGGCATCGACGAGCTTCTGCCCAAGCACATCACCCTCCTGCACGGCCCGGGCTGTCCGGTGTGCGTGACGCCGCTCGAGCTCATCGACAAGGCGCTACAGATCGCAGCGCGTCCCGAGGTCATCTTCTGCTCGTTCGGCGACATGCTGCGCGTGCCCGGCACTGGTGGCGATCTCTTCTCGGTCAAGGCCAAAGGCGCCGACGTGCGCATCGTGTATTCCCCGCTCGATGCCCTGAAGATAGCGCGCGACAATCCCGGACGTCAGGTCATTTTTTTCGCCGTGGGCTTCGAGACTACCGCACCGGCCAATGCCATGGCGGTGTTTCAGGCCCATGCGCAAAAGATCCCAAACTTCTCCGTTTTGGTGTCGCACGTGCTGGTGCCGCCGGCCATCGAGGCCATTCTCAGTGCGCCCGACAATCGCACGCAGGGATTCCTGGCCGCGGGTCACGTGTGCACCGTCATGGGCTTCCAGGAATATCTGCCCCTGGCGAAGAAATATCACGTGCCCATCGTGGTGACCGGCTTCGAGCCTGTCGACATTCTGCAAGGGATCTTGATGTGCGTGGAGCAGCTTGAACAAGGCCGCGCCGAGGTCGAGAACCAGTACGCGCGCTCGGTCAAGCGCGAGGGCAATCGCCCGGCACAAGCGCTGATGGCCAAGGTCTTTCGCGTGGTCGCGCGCAAGTGGCGAGGGGTGGGCGAGATTCCAAACAGTGGGTACGCCTTGCGCGATGAATTCGCGGCCTACGACGCGGAGGCGCGCTTCGGCGTCGCCGGCTACCACGTCGACGAGGATTCCGAATGCATCGCCGGGCAAGTCCTGCGCGGCGTGAAGAAGCCGCAAGAGTGTCCGGCCTTCGGCACGCGCTGCACACCTGACCGGCCACTCGGCGCCACCATGGTTTCCAGCGAGGGCGCGTGCGCCGCCTACTATCAGTACCGCCGACATGAACAGACGTCGCTTGCGGCTGGAAAACGGAGCTGAGCGTGACCGAAACCAAGTCGTCCGACAAGTCAGACCTGCCCTTCACCCTCAGTTGCCCCATCCCCATCACCAATCAGGACTTCGTCACCCTCGCTCATGGCGGCGGCGGCCGCATGATGCATTCTCTTCTCGACCGAATCGTGATTCCCGCCTTCGGCAACCAGCCCCTAGAGTCCCGCCACGACGGCGCCGTGATGAAGGTCGACAAGGGTCGGCTCGCCTTCACCACCGATTCGTACGTCGTGCACCCGCTCTTCTTTCCCGGCGGTGACATCGGCACCCTGGCGGTCACCGGCACGGTGAACGACCTGGCCATGTGTGGCGCGCGCCCGCTGTGCCTGTCAGCCGGATTCATTCTCGAAGAAGGACTGCCCATCACGACGCTAGAACGCGTGGTGACTTCCATGGCCCGCACCGCCAAGGCCGCAAACGTGAACATCGTCACCGGCGACACCAAGGTCGTGGACCGCGGCAAGGGCGACGGCCTGTTCGTCAACACCGCGGGCATAGGCGTCGTCGAGCACGATCTCACCATCGCGCCCACCAGCGTGCGCTCCGGCGACGCGATCTTGCTCAGCGGCGACGTCGGTCGGCACGGAGTGGCCATCATGGCGGTGCGCGAAGGTCTGCAATTCGAGACCACCATTGAAACCGACTGCGCCCCTCTCGCCGATCCCGTGCTTGCCCTGCTCGTCGCCGGCATCCAGGTGCACTGCCTGCGCGACCTGACCCGCGGCGGCCTCGCTACCACCCTGATCGAAATCGCCGAATCCAGCCGATTGCACGTGGACATCCGCGAGCGCGACATCGCCGTCGAGGAAAACGTGTGTGGCGCCTGCGAAATCCTCGGCCTCGATCCGCTCTACCTGGCCAACGAAGGCCGTTTCGTCGCCTTCGTTCCCGCCGCAGAGGCCGAGCGCGCCCTGGAGATCCTCCGCTGCCATCCCATTTCCGCGAGAGCCACGCGCATCGGCGCTGTCTCCGAGTCCCCCGCCACCTTGGTTACCCTGCAAAGCCGCATCGGCACCAAGCGCATCCTGGACATGCACAGCGGCGAGCAGTTGCCAAGAATCTGCTAGAGCACCAATCGGTTTGACGGACCGAGGGAAATCGCGCAGTTGCGAGCGGGCCGAGGCGCGACGAGGGAAGATACTCGACGTATCTGACCGAGGAGCAACGAAGGCCCGCGACGCAAATCCGCGATTTCCCGACGGGAGTCAAACCGATTGGTGCTCTAGGACCTGCGCTTGCGATTGAGACCCGCGACGATGGCGCGCAGCCATGCGCGCGGAGCGATGCGTATCGATTGCGCGATGAGCTTGTTCATAAGGCCGGGAAGGGCCACCACCCTACCCGCCATCATGGCCCGGTAGGCGTGCAGTGCCACGGGCGCGGCCCCGGCGACGCCACGCTGGAAGAGTTTGCTTTTGGAGCTTCCGGCAACGGCGCTGAATTCCGTCTCGGTCGGCCCTGGGCATGACGCCGTGATAGAGACGCCAGTTCCGTGCAGCTCGGAAGCCAGCGCCTCGGTAAAGCTGAGCACGAAGGACTTGCTGGCGTAGTAGGTGGCCATGTACGGCCCAGGCACAAATCCGGCCACCGAGGCCACGTTCAAGATGCGACCGCTTTTGCGCGCGAGCATTTCCGGCAGAAACCAATGGGTCAATTGAACCAGGGCTCGGATGTTGAGGTGGATCATCTCCACTTCGCGGTCGAGGACCGCCTTGGCGAACGGCCCACAACTGCCGAAGCCGGCGTTGTTGATCAAGAAGTCGACAGGCTTGTTCTCGGCGCGCAGCCGTTCGGCGATGTTTGCCGGCGTGGCCCGATCTGCGAGATCGGCGTCGATGACCATCACTTGCACGCCGTGGGCCGCGGTCAGCTCGGCGGCCAGCTCTTCCAGTCGGTCGCGTCGTCGTGCCACCACGACCAAGTCGTGACCATCCTTGGCCGCGAGCCGCGCCAGCTCACGTCCGATCCCGGCTGAGGCGCCGGTCACCACCGCCGTCTTCTGCGTTCTCGCCATGGCTCAGGTCCTTTCGTGCTTCAACCCAGCATCGCCTGTTTGCGCCGCCGTTCGATCCAGGCCAGCCACGCATCCAGGCCCTGCACCTTCGTGCAGCTGGTTTCCACCACCTCCATGCCGGGATGCACCTGGCGCGCGTTGGCGATGGCCTGGGCCAGATTGAACGGCACGTAGGGCAGAAGGTCGAGCTTGTTGATGATGCACAACTCGGCGGCGGCGAAGATGGACGGGTATTTGAGCGGTTTGTCTTCGCCCTCGGTCACGCTAAGCAGGACGATCTTGGCGTGCTCGCCCAGATCGTAGCTGGTCGGGCACACGAGATTACCCACGTTCTCGACGAAGAGAATGTCGATGGCGTCGAGATCCCAATCATCGAGAGCCTTGATGATCATGCTGGCGTCGAGGTGACAGGTGCCGCCGGTGGTGATCTGCTTGACCGGGAAGCCAGCCTTGGCCAAACGTCGGGCATCGTTTTCGGTTTGAAGATCGCCGGTCAGCACCGCGACCTTGGCGGTCTTGGGCAGGGCTTCGAGCGTGCGCTCGAGCAGTGCGGTCTTGCCCGAGCCCGGCGAGCTGATGAGGTTCACGCAAAACACCCTGTGCTTGCGGTAGCGCTCACGCAGACCCATCGCCAGCTTGTCGTTTTCGCTCAGAACCTTTTCTTCCACGTCTACGCGCATGGGGGATCCTCTAGTTCGAAAAACATCACATCGAGCTCTTTGCCCGCGATGCAGACGCTATCGGCGCCGTGGCAAAAGGGACAGGCCGCCTGGAAACCCTCGGGCTCGAACTCGGTGGCGCAGGCCGTGCAGCGCTGCTTGCGCTTGCACAGCTCGACCTCGAGAGTCACCCCTTGCAAGGGCGTGTCCTTGCTCAGAACCTCGATCCCGAAGGTGAGCGCGCCCGCCTCCACGCCTGAGATCTCGCCGATGCGCAGGCCGACCTTGGTCACGCGCGCACCGCCGTTTTCCTCCGACGCGGCCTTGGCGCGATCCAGGATCGTCGATGCGATGGACAGCTCGTGCATGGCCGTCATTCTAGCCTGGCCTCGCCGGGTTCGCCCGCCTCGACGCCTGCAAAAGCACACCCCGATTGCAGAACCAAGAAGTGTCGACCACGCTGGTTGACTTGAGCCTTCTGCTCCGACATTGTGAGCGACCACGCGGCGAAGCCACGCAACATGCTCAAGGATCTCCAGTTTTGAATTCGAACCATTCACTCGAATGGAGGCGCAAGCTTGTTCTTGGCTTCCTCGTCATTGCGCTCTACTGGCTCTACGGGTGGCATCCCTTTCTGATCCAGACATGGCTCGCTGTGGACGACGGTCTCTACGTTCGCCATGCGGAAGGCTTTCTGAGCTGGATTCAACGGTCCTCGGGACGATGGCTAGGCTCCTTCGATTGCTTCTTGCTGGCCAAGACCCCGCTCTACGGCGTTTGGCTAGCGTTTCTCCACATCCTGGGCCTTCCGCTACGCGTGGGCGAGTTCCTGCTCATGCTGGCCGGCGGGCTTCTTTTCAAGAGAGCGGTCCGCCCCGTCCGGGAGCTGCGCTTGTGGGAATTCGCCGTAGCCCTTTGCCTCCTGTTGGCCAATCCATTTCTCCCCGAGGACTTTCGCTTGGCGCGGTTTGGTCTGCAGATAGCGCTGACCAACCTATGCCTCATCGCAACCCTGGGACTATCGTTGCGCGCCCAGGCCGCGACCAAGGAGCGGCGGAGCTGGGGACTCTTGACTGGCGTCTTCTTCGGCCTCGCCTACCTCAATCGTGAGGATGCGACATGGATCGTGCTTGCCATTCTTGTAGCCTTCGCAATCCAGGGGTTGGCAGCAACCCTTGCTTGGCGGTGCGGAAATGCGGGATGGCGATCCCTAGCACGGTCCGAAGTCTTCGTGGTGTTGTGCTTCGCCACCGGAGGCCTGGCCCCCATCCTCACGGTCTGTACCCTCAACAAGGCGCACTATGGGGCCTTCACCACGACCTTCAGACGTAACTCCGCCCTCACGGGGCTCTACCAGCGTCTGACCAGCCTGGAGCCGACCGGTCACCAGCCCTATGTCCCGATCGCTCGCGCCACGCGCTTGAAGGCCTACGCGCTGTCGCCGACCTTTGCCAAGATGCAGCCCTTCCTGGAAGGAACGGAAGGCTACTGGCATGCTGGCAACGAGCATTCGGCGATGAACCGCCGCAACCCCGCCGACAAGGAGTTCTTCGTTTCCTACTTCGAGTTTTGCTTGCTATGGGCCGCCGAGAAAATCGGAGCGAAAGACGCCGGCGAGATGGAATCGATCTTTCGGGCTATCGACCGAGAGCTGAGCGCGGCGGTTCGGGAAAAGAAGATCGTCGCCGGAGCTTCGGGCCCCGCCATTTTGGCCGCGCCCGTGGCGGGGGATTTCCGGCGCATCGTTGCGGCAGTCTGGGTGTCATTTTCATCCCTCTTGTTCGTGACAAGGGACGGCTATGCCATACCCGGCGGCAACCAGGATTTCTCACCAGCGCGGATTGAGACTGCGGGGCGGCTGACCTATTCCTGGGTCGCTTTGTTCCCCAAGCCGGCCACCGACTACGCCTTGCGTGGCCCCATCTTAGGCTTCATGAGGAGGGTGCAGCGGATGACCTATCCGTTGCTTTTTCTCTCCCTACCGGGCTTGCTCGTTTGGAAGAGGAAAGAGGCCCTCATGAGCCGGCCGAGCCCAAGAACCATTCTTCTCTGGTCGATGCTGATCCCGATCGCCGGGCTTCTCGCCTTCTGCGTGAGCATGGCGGTGGTGGATGTGCTTGGTTTCAGGTTTCTTGCTGGGGTTGGGTATGACGTGCTCGGCTTCTCGCCGCTGACAGTTCTTTGTGCTTTCGCCTTCACCGCCCTGGTTGTGTTCGTTTCGCGTAGCCCCCAGGATGCAGTCATGCAAGAAGGAGCCGCTTCGGCTTCAGATTCGCAATGAGAAATGTTCGTTTTTGCATATTGGGGGCCGGCCCCTCGGGCCTCGCCTTCGCCGCAGCGCTGGCACAGGCAGACTGCGATTCGTTCGTGCTCATCGAGAAGGAAGCCGAGGCAGGTGGGCTGTGCCGTTCGGTGATGGTAGACGGTGCGCCACTCGACATTGGCGGCGGGCACTTCCTCGATGTTCGCCGACAACGTGTGCTCGACTTCCTGTTCCACTACCTGCCGCGAGAGGAATGGCGGGAATTCGAGCGCACCGCAAAGGTGCGCATCCGGGGCGCCGAAGTCGAACATCCCCTAGAGGGCAACCTGTGGCAACTCCCGCCGGCCGACCAAGTCGACTTTCTCGAATCCATCGCACGCGCGGGGAGCGTCCGAGGGATCCCGGAGCCCACCACGTTCGAAGACTGGATTCGTTGGAAGCTCGGCGACTGCATCGCCGAGGAGTACATGCTGCCCTACAATCGGAAGATATGGTCCATGTCCCTGTCGGCCCTCGGCACGGATTGGATGCACAAGCTTCCGTCGGTTTCCTTTCGCGAAACGCTGACGAGTTGCCTTGAAAGAAAGCCTGGTGGAAATCTTCCGGCACATGGCCGCTTCCTCTATCCACGCGCGCAAGGCTACGGCGAGGTCTGGAAACGCATCGCCGCGTCCCTGGGCGACCGCTTTCTGCCAGGCCATGCTCTACAGTCCATCGACGTCGAGCATCGGATTGTCGATGGTCTCATCCAGGCCGAAACGATTGTGAACACGATTCCGTGGGATGTCTGGCCGCGTCTGGCGAAACTGCCACAGGCCGTCCAGTTCGCAATCGACAAACTGGTCCACACCGGAGTGCACGTGGACTACCGTTCGGAGAACTTGGCGAGCCAAGCGCACTGGATCTACGATCCTGACGAAACCGTGCCCTACCACCGCCAGTTATTGCGCAACAATTTCATCACGGGCGCGCGTGGTCACTGGACGGAGACCAACGTGCTTCGAAGCCCAACGTCCGAGGGCCTTCGTTTCGAGAATGGGCATGCCTATCCTGTCGGTACCGTGGGGCGGCCCGAGGCGATCGCCTCCGTCCTCACCTGGGCTCGCGGCCACCGAATCGTTGGACTTGGGCGGTGGGGCACGTGGGAGCACATCAATTCGGATGTTGCCGTCGATTTGGCCCTGACTTGCGCAGAAAGACATCTGGCTTCCTGAATGAAGACGACACTGTGCCTGCTGGTGTACAACGAATTGGCCGGTTGCAAGGCCGATGTTCCCAAGTTGCCACGCGATGCCTTCGACGATGTGTACGCGATCGACGGTGGAAGCACCGACGGCACCGTGGAATACCTTGAGTCCCAAGGCATCCCGGTTCACAAACAACCCAAGCGATCGCTCAACGCCGCCTATGCGCACGCGGTTGAGCATTGCAGGACCGAGGGACTCGTTGTCTTCTTCCCCAAAGGGACGCTGGATCCCGACTGTTGCCTGACCATGGCCGAGAAGCTTCGGGAGGGCCATGACCTGGTCGTGGCCAGCCGGAATGTTCCGGGTGGGCGCAACGAGGAGGATCATAAGTTCATCAAATTGCGCAAATGGGGTGTTGGGGCGCTGGGTGTCCTTTCCTCATTGCTGTGGCAGCGTGAAGGCTGGCGAATCCGCGATGTGCTCCACGGAGTCAAGGGTTTCACCGTGGACGCCTATCGGCGCATGCGGGTTTCGGAGGTGGGCGTGACCGTGGATCTCGAGATGACGGTTCGTGCCTATCGCTTACGACTGCCGCGCGCGGAGTTTCCGGTCGTTGAATGCGAGCGGAACTACAGCAAGTCCAGTTTCCCAATCTGGAAAACCGGCAAACAACTGGCGCGGTTCTTGATTCGAGAGTTGTTCAGTCCCGCGCCTGACAGGAGTTGATCCGATCTGCAGCGGTCGCTAGAGCACCTGCAAGATGGTGTTGGACTCAAATGCTGCGCAAAAGATGGTGGACACCCAAAGGGCTGCTAGCATCCACCTGTGGCAAGAATCAACATCGATCAGATGGGGCGCACGATAGCAGCGACCGTGGCACTGTTCGTCGTCGCGGCGCCCGGATGCGGAGGCGTGGACCCCGGCAACGGACACCCGGCAACCGATGCGCAGGTGGAGGCGACCGATGCTCAAGTGGAGACCATGGACGGCAACGCATGCAACGTCGTCGTCGCGAGCCAGCCGAACGGCGGGCACGTGCACACCCCGGACTGTACCCAGGTGACCTACGCGTCGAATCCGCCCTCCTCGGGCACCCATTACCCTGACTGGGCCATTTACAAGACCTACTCGGCACCCATACCGTGGGGGTTCCTGGTCCACTGCCTCGAGCATGGCGCCATCGACATCGTCTACAACTGCGCGGACGGCTGCCCGGACGAGGTCGCGCAAGCGCAGGCGCTCATCAACGGGCTCGCTCCCGATCCGGCCTGCGGGATGCCGATGAAGATCGTGCTGGTTCCCGATCCCAGCCTAGATGTCCGCTGGGCCGCCAGCGCTTGGACTTGGACGCTGCGGGCGACCTGCTTCGACAAACAGGCCTTCGCATCGTTCATCGCCGCGTACTACCAGGGGCCGGACACCGAGCTCGCGTGCGGTGGGGGATTGGATTTGTCCGCCAGCGGCTGGTGTCCGTAGTCGTCCCGGCCAGTTGACGCACGAGCGATCCAGGCTCATTGTGGAACCCACCCCAAGGAGGTCGTTCATGAAGAAGCTCGATCTTCGTCGGAAGTACAAGCACCTCTATCAGCCCTCGGCGCGTAAGGTCGAGGTGGTCGAGGTTCCCGAGTTGTCCTTCGCCATGCTCGATGGGCGCATCGAGAAGGGCCACGCGCCGGGCGACTCGCCGGCATTTCTCGAGGCGATCCAGGCGCTGTTCGGGATCTCCTACACGCTGAAGCTCCGGTCCAAGCTGCGCAAGAAGAACGCCATCGACTATCCGGTCATGGCGCTCGAGGCACTGTGGTGGGTCGAGGACGGTCATTTCGAGCTTTCGAAGCCCGACAACTGGTGCTGGCGCGCGATGATGATGCAGCCTGAACACGTCGACGCCAAGATGTTTGCCGAAGCGCTGGCCCAGCTAGAAGCCAACGCCTGCGCTCGGGCGGCTGCGCCTTGAGCGCTTTTGCGAAGGACTGTGCCTCCAGACCATGCACGTCGGCCCCTACAGCACCGAGCCCGCAACCATCGAGCACATGCACACCTTCGCGCAAGAAAACGGATACTTACTCGCGGATCAGCACCACGAAATCTATCTCGGCGATCCGCGCCGAAGTGCGCCCGAGAAACCCAAGACGGTCCTGCGCCACCAGGCCGAGAAGCGTTGAAGACACCCATCCCGCTCAACCAGCGGCACTGCGGTCTAGCTCCTTCGCCATTTCGATCATGGTTTCGCGAAAGCCGAGCGAGCGGAAGAGCGCGTGCGCTTCCTGGTTCTGCCAGGCCGAGGTCAGGACCACACGTGGAGTACCCAGATCGCGAAGTCGCGCCATGGCTTCGCGGGCTAGCGCCTTGCCGATGCCCTGGCGGCGGGCACGCGCGACCACGAATACGTCGTGCAGCTTTCCGCACGCCTCGCGCAGATCCGCCCAACTGCGCGGTTCGAGCGCGGCGTAGGCATAACCGACGACCTCGCCCAGGCTGTCCTCCGCGACCAGAATGACCGTATCGGGATCGTCGAGCTGGCCAGCGAAGAAGCGAGCATAGCCCTCTTCAACTCCGCTTGGCAGCATCCAGCGCTGCGCATCCCACGCATGGTGCATGCGCACCAGTTGCCCGGCTAACCTGCCGACTTTGGCCAGGTCTTCTTCGCGAGCGTTTCTGATCCGATGGCCCATGGGCAGGTGCTACCATGCCGTCGCTCCTTTGTCGGCTGGTCGAGGAGACACCTTGGCCTCGGCGAGAAGTCAGCGGGGCAGCTGCACGCGCGACAGCTGTCGGTCAACCAGTTCCTGGCAGGCCCGGTCGCACTCCTGGAACTCAAGGGCCAATTGAGCCTGTTCACGACAGAAGTCGCGCATGGCATCGTCGGGCGCCGAGCAGGTGGATTTGAGGTTCTGCACCGTACGCGCAAAAAGCGCCTGACGTTCCGGTGCCGGCATGTCCCGAATGGCCCTGCGCTCGGCACCTTCGCTGTGGACCCAAAGGAGGATCCCTCCCGCGATTGCGACCACGAGTGCGGTCCACTTCACCCAGGTAGGTAGACTGTCAAGATGCGGCTGCTCGTCCGGCATTTCCGGCTCGCTGAGGTCCTCGACCAATTGCAATCCATTGGGCATGACAGTGCTATCGATACGCATGCCGCGTGCCACTTTCCCCAGCGCGCGGCAGGCCGCACGGATGCGATGGCAGCCCCTCCGCCCCTGCAATTCGCAAGTTCCGCCTGCGCCAGGCTTGCAACCTGCAAGGTTGGCAAGAATTCTGGCGAAGCAGTCACGGCCGGCGCGGCGGTGCGCTAGAATCCCATCGTGGACCCGCTCAACGTCCTTATCGTAGACGACGAGAAGAACATCCGGCACACCCTACGCGTGTGCATCGAATCCTTGGGCGGAAAAGTGGGCGAAGCGGCCTCGCCGGATGCCGCCATCGAGGTCTTGGGGCGGACGACCTTCGACATGGCCTTCTTGGATTTGCGGCTTGGGACGCACAGCGGCCTCGACCTCATCCCGCGACTGCTGGCCGAGAATCCCAATTTGACCATCGTCGTGGTCACGGCCTACGCCACCATCGAAACCGCGGTCGAGGCCATGCGCCGCGGGGCGTGGGACTACCTGCCCAAGCCGTTCACCCCCGCGCAGATTCGGCACACCTTGGATCGCGTGCAGAAGCAGCGCTCCCTGGCCAACCGCGCCGCCAACCTGGAAAGCCAACTCAGCGCCGAGACCCCGGACGTTCTACTTGCATCCACCGCGCCCTCGGTGCGCGCGGTGATGGACATCTTGGCCCGAGCCGCACAGTCCGATGCGGCGGTGCTCTTTCGCGGCGAGAACGGCACTGGCAAGGGTGTGCTCGCGCGGGCCTTGCACAAACAGAGCAAGCGCAGCGAAAGGCCCTTCGTCCTGGTCAACTGCCCTACCCTTTCCGAGGAGCTTCTTGCTAGCGAGCTGTTCGGTCACGCCAAGGGTGCCTTCACGGGCGCCATTCGCGACCAGGTCGGCCGCGTCGAAGCCGCCGAGGGCGGCACCGTCTTCCTCGACGAGATTGGCGAGATGCCCGGGAACTTGCAGGCCAAACTATTGCGCTTCTTGCAGGAAAAGCAGTTCGAACGCATCGGCGAAACGCGCACGCGACAGGCGGACGTACGCGTGGTGGCCGCCACCAACCGCGATCTGGATGCGGACGTGCGCGACGGCAAGTTTCGCGAAGATCTGTTCTATCGCTTGAACGTCGTCGAGGTGAAGGTGCCGGCCTTGCGCGAGCGCCGCGAGGACATCCTGTCCCTGGCCCGGCACTTTCTCGCCTTTTTCGCCCGCGCCACCGGTCGGGCCGTGCCTGAGCTCTCCCCCGCGGCAGAGCGTGCCCTGGAAGATTATGGTTGGCCTGGCAACGTGCGCGAGCTGCGCAACACCATCGAGCGCGCCATGATTCTGTGGCCTTCGCCACGGCTAGAGCCGCAGGCCTTTCCGGAGCGCATCGCCGGTGCCAAGGAACGCGGCCCCTTCGTCGGGGGTGACTACACCGTCGAAGCCATCGAGCGCGCCCACATTCTGTCCGTCATGGCCCGCGCCTCGTCGCTCGACACCGCCGCGGCAATCCTGGGCATCGACAGCTCGACCCTATGGCGCAAGCGAAAGAAATACGACGAAGCGGGCTGACGGATCGTACGGACCGCGGCGCGCGACCGCCAAAGCGAAGCAAGCGCGCCGATCTACCCGGCGTGCTCGGGCGCCCTTTCGCCGAAGACGAGGAGCACCACGGCCCACGCAAGGGGAACCGCCCCCACGAGTAGGAACGTCAGATCCGCGGCCATTCGGATCCATTCAAGGGTGTGGTAGAGGCCACCCATGAGAAACGTCAGGCGGCGCGCATGCCAATAACCGTTTTGGATCGCATCCCATAGCTGTAGAACACCGCCGGGGAATAGGTCGAGCACGATCATAAGTCCGAGCCCGATATTGACGCCCCAGAATCCAATTCGAACCCATCGTTCCGCCCGCTTCCAGATTGCGTCGCTGCGGATGGCTCGCAAACAGAAGAAGACGACCCCGAGTGCCAACATGCCGAAGACGCCAAACATGGCGGCGTGACCGTGATTGGCCGTGAGGCTGGTGCCGATCTCGAAGTACGAGACAATAGGTAGATTGATGAGAAATCCGAAAATCCCCGCACCCACGAAATTCCAAACGCCGACCGCAATGAGGAAATAGATAGGCCACTTTTGGTGGGCGGCAAGCGGCCGGTGGCAGTCCTCGCAATTCTGGTCCTTGAGACGAATGAAGTCCCACGCATCGAGTGTCAACAAGGTCAGGGGAATGACCTCGAGCGCGCTAAAGCATGAGGCCAACCCCATGTTCAACGTGCCCTGGCCCGTGAAGTACCAGTGATGGCCGGTGCCAACGATGCCCCCGGCGAGATAAAGGATCGCGTCCAGATAGACCAAGCGAGTAGCCGTATGGGTGGTCACCAGTCCCATTTGCACGAACATGACCGCCACCAGCACCGTCGCGAAAAGCTCGAAGAAACCCTCGACCCAAAGATGAATAATCCAGAAGCGCCAATTGTCGATGATCGCGAAGTTAGTATGCGACCCGTAAAACAGCGCCGGCAAGTAGAAGAGTGGAATGGCCACGGCCGCATACAGAAAGAGAGAAGGCAATTCTCCCTTTTCGCCGGATTTCATGGCGGGTCGTAGGGCGCGGAACATCAAGAATAGCCAGAACACCAACCCAGCGGCCAAGAGCAGCTGCCAGAAGCGGCCCAAATCCAGATACTCACTGCCCTGATGGCCCAACCAAAACCACAGCGTTCCGAGTTTGTTGTTGATCCCCAAAGCCTCGCCCGTCAGGCTTCCAAACACGACCACGGCCAGGGCGACCAGAAGGATGAGCACGCCAAGCCGCTGTCCCTTCGGTTCTGCACCACCAACCAGCGGTGCCAAGAAAAGACCGCCGGCCACCCAGGACGTGGCGATCCAAAAGATGGCCAATTGTAGGTGCCAGGTGCGGGCCAGGTTGTAGGGCAAAAGCCTAGCGAGGTCGAAGCCGTAGAAGGCACCAGGCTCTACGCGATAATGGGCAAGCACGCCGCCCATCGCCGCTTGCAGGAGAAACAAGACGGCAACGACTGCGAAGAACAAGCCAAGCACATTCTGGCTCGGCGTGACCTTCCAGCGGTGAAGGGGCCCTTCGGACACATGCACGTGACCCGAAGCCCCACCCCACCCGAGGTAGTCGAATCGCCCGAAGACAAACAGTACTAGCCCGAGCCCACCGAAGAGACAAACCAGACTCAGGGCGCTCCACAGGTAGGTGGACGAAGTCGGAGTGTTTCCCGCCAGCGGTTCAAACGGCCAATTGTTGGTATACGAGTCCTGCGTTCCGGGTCGCAGGGCCACGGTGGCCCAGGTCGCCCAGGCAAAATACGCATTCAGGGAGCGGAGCTCGCTCTCTTCGTGAATGAAACCAGAAGGAAGTCCCGGTGCCGGGGTCCCGCCGGCGAAGTAGTCTTTCCATTCGCGTTGTTGCGCAAGAAACGATGCCTCCTCGCCTGGCGTGAAGATCAGGGTCTGACTTTTCTCGTCGTAGCGATTCTGCTTGAAGGAGCGCTTGACCGATTCGCCCACGGAATACGCTTGCTCCGCCGTGAGGTCGGCCAAAGGCTTGCCATAGCGAGCCTTCGCCTCCGTATCGCGCGCGATCTCTGACTGGCGGTGCAAATACTCGGCGGTGTAGTCGGGGCCCAGATAGGCGCCATGTCCCCAGAGCGTCCCATGTTCCATGAGGCCGTATTTGAAGAAGACGTCCTGGCCGCCATGGATGTCTGCCACCGTGAACAGAAGCTGCCCCGAAGAATTGAACACCCGTTCGGGGATGGGCGGCGCCCCCTGGTAGGTCTTCACCGTCACCACGGTGAGTAGGGTGAATCCGAACGCCATGACCAGAATGGCGGCTTGGCGCCACCAGGGAGAAAGTGGCGCCGGATTGAGTAACGCCTGAGGTGCGCTGGGGTTGGTGTTCACGATCCACCTCCGTCGTTGGCGGTCACTGGAGTCTTTCCACGTGGGCGCGTGTGCGAGCCGCGATGGGCGCAGTGATGATTGCCTCCAGCGCTCGCACGAGCGAAGGCCCCACGCTGCGCAGTTCGTCCCTGTGGGCCAGGGAAAGGCCCCGAAGCAATTGCTCTGCCCGCGCAGTCACCTGTATCAGCACCTTGCGTCCGTCGACATCGCTACGACTCCGTGTCGCGAGTCGCCTATCGACCAACCGGTCTACCAGTTCCACCGCGGTGTGATGCCGGACCTGGAGCCGCTCGGCGAGAGTCCCAATCGTCGGCCGCTGGCCCTTGGGAAGGCCTTTGATGGCAAGCAAGAGCTGGTGCTGTTGAGATTCGAGACCAGCGGCCCGCGCTTCTCGTTCGCTAAAGGTGAGAAAGCGCCGGATCTGATGCCGAAACTCGGCCAGGGATTGGTAGTCAACCGAGGCAATCATATCGTGGAACGATATGATGACTCAGGATCGGCGGGAGGCACGGCTTTTCTTACATCGCCTTTCCTCGCAAGAAACCGCGATTGTCTTTGATGCCTTCCACCCGTGTGCCAAAGTGTCCAGCGTGCTTGCCCACTTCATGGCGACCTATGTTAAGACTGGGCAGATGAAGATCAATCATCAAAGCCATGACTTGTTCATCACCTTGCCCAAGGCTTAGCCGGTACTTTGCCAGCCGAGACGTAGCAAGTTGTCACTCGCAAAAACGAAACGGCGAGCCGCTCAAACCCGGGCCCCACAAGATTGCAGGCCTCGGGGCCGGCTTCATTCCCGGCGTGGCGGCCTGCCACACACGCGGAAGGGGAACAGAGCCGTCTTCCGACCGATTCATCAGCTACCACCAGGGGTCGCTATCAGGACATCCTTCCGGCCCATGAATGGGGCAGAAGCGACATCCGCGACGCGAATCCGGTAACAAAGTGTCGTCGGTTCAAATCCGGCCGCCCCGACCGAACCAAGTTGCTGACAGCCAGGCCGTGAATGCTCGCCCTCACGCGTGGCTTGTCGTCGATGGCAGCGCACAACGTGAGGTCAGAGGCCTACGATTGTTGCCTTCCTGTCAGCGCAAGCGAAGCTCGGGTGATCCCACGTCACTTCGCGACCAACACCCGTACATCTCCTTCACGACGAAGCACCGTCACCTCGACATCCTGGTCGTGCCGGAGCAGCAGCAGATCGACGGTCGCATCCCCGACTGCGAGGTTGTGGATGCGCAGATCGTCGAACGCGGCCGGAAGCAGAGGGCGCGTGAACGAGACGGTCTTGCCGATGCCGTCGACTTCGAGCCCGAGGCACGCCTGGAAGAGGAGAAACACCGACGCTGCTGCCCATGCCTGAGGCGCGCACGCGACCGGGTACAACGTCGGGCCTTCGCCGGGAGATTGGGGAAAGCCGCAGAACAGCTCCGGCATCCGGTATTGGTCGAACGACAGCGCGGCTTCGAACAGCCCGGTCCACAGCCGGAGCGCCTGCTCGCGAAAGCCGTAGCGCCCGAGGCCCTGTGCGATGAGGGCGGTGTCGTGGGGCCAGACGGCGCCGTTGTGGTACGATATCGGGTTGTGGCGCGGCTCGGATGCGGCCACCGTGCGCACGCCCCAGCCAGAGAAGAAGTCGGCTCCGAGCAGCGTGCGGGCCAGTTGCCCAGCTCTCCCCTGGCTCGCAATGCCGGTGAAGAGACACTGTCCGGCGTTGGAGGTCCGGACGCGACAGGGCCGCTTGGCGCCGTCGAGCGCGAGGGCGTAGGTCCCGAGATCTTCGCACCAGAACGCCTGCTCGAAGCGCTCGCGCAGGGCCGCTGCCCGCTGGGACCATTTGGCGGCGTCGTCGACGGCGCCGCGCGCGTTGGCCAGGACGGCGCCGGCCCGCCATGCGGCGTAGACGTAGCCCTGGACCTCGCACAAGGCGATGGGAGCCTCGGCCAGCGCAGCGTCGGCGTGAAAGACGGCGTCGTCCGTGTCCCTCCAGCCCTGGTGTACAAGGCCGTCATGGGCTCGCCGCTCATACTCCACGAAGCCGTCCTGGTCGCGATCGCCGTGCTCGTCGATCCAGCGCAGCGCCGACGTCACGTGGGGCCACAGCTCTTCGATGAACGGTCGATCGCCGGTTCGTTCGTAGTACGCCCCCGCCAGCACGACGAAGAGTGGCGTGGCATCGACGCTGCCATAGTAGCGGCCAAAAGGCATCTCCCGCAGCGTTGCCATCTCCCCGTTGCGCGTCTCGTGGAGGATTTTGCCTGGCTCCGCATCCTGTTCGGGGATGGTCTCGATGGCCTGGGTCGAGGCCAGGTACGCAAGCACCCCGCGTGCCAGGACGGGCCGCAGCCACAAACACTCGAGCGCCGTGATGATTCCGTCCCGCCCGAAGGGGGTATTGAACCATGGCACGCCGGCGTAGGGGTACGGCCCGGTCGGCAGCTCGGTGGTGAGCATGTGTAGATCCGAAGTGGCCCGCTTGACCCAGGCATTGACCTGCCCGTTGGACGTGTGCAAGTGGCAGGACCAGGCGCTGTAGCGCTCGAGATCGGCCTCGGCCTCGGCACGGGCGCTCTCGAACGATCCGGGGCCCTCGCGCGCCTCGGAACGCGCGGGATGGGGCAGCGGACGCGCCCGATCAGGCTCTCGTTCGCAGCCGATCGCGACGGCGTACGTCCGCTCCTCGCGCGGAGCGAGCAACACATCGAAGCGCGCGTTCGAGGCGCCAAGGCCGGCGGGAGCCGGGTCGAAGCGGATGACGGTTCGGCGCAGGTCGCCGTCAAGACCGCGGTATCCGAGCACGGCACACGCCGCCGACACGTCGGGTGTCAGGTCAGCGCCGCGCGCCTTTCTGCTCATCCCGCGCACCTGGTAGATGTCCGCGTAGTCGGCGGCAAAGTGCAGCGTCAAAACCATGGACATCGGATCGAGGCCATGGTTTGTCAGCACGATCCGCTGATGGCAGGCCCCTCGCCACAGGAACCTCCGCAGGGTCACGTGCAGCGTTCCGAGCGGCGCCCACAAGCGACCGTCACGAAGAAGATCGGGATTCGTGAGCGCCACCACGAACTGATCGTTCTCCTCGCGCACGGTCGAGCTCAGGAAGAAGGGGCGGTGTCCCTCGAGCTCGAGCACAAAGGCTGAGAGATAGCGGGTGCCCTCGTGGTAGAGGCCCTGCTCTCCGAGACCGCAGGGCTTGATGTCGCCGCGGTGATCGAACAGGGCGAACGTATCGCCATGCTTGAGGACACGCGTCCGCTCATCGGCAACGCCGTCCACCGCCAGCATCGGCTTCGGCGTTGCCTCGGCCCCGATCAGCCGATCTGAGGACATGGGGCACCGGGAGCCAGCGGGACGGGCCTCGGGCGCTGGGCGGAGGGGCGGGGCCTGGCCGGCGCTCCGGCTACGAGGCGTCGATATACGCCGAGGTACGCCTTGGCCATGTTCGAGACCTGGTAGCGCTCCTCGAAAACCTGGCGAACCGCGCGCCTACTGAGCCCGGCGACTCGCCCGACCGCCGCCACGGCTTCTTCCACGTCCGAGACCACGAAGCCACTCACGCCGTCCTTCATCACCTCGGGCACCGAGCCGCTGCGGAAAGCGACGACCGGGGTTCCGCACGCCATGGCCTCGATCATCACCAGACCGAACGGCTCCGGCCATTCGATGGGAAACAGCAAGGCGTGAGCATTGCCAAGGAACTCGTCTTTCGCGGAGCCGCCCACCTCGCCGACGAATTCAACGAACGAGCGCGATTGCTGCAAGAGCGGCTCGACCGTCGTCCGGTAGTACTCGCGCTCCTCCGGGTAGATCTTGGCCGCGATCTTGAGCGGCATGCCCGCGCGCCGAGCGATCTCGATGGCCCGGTCAACGCGCTTCTCGGGCGAGAGGCGGCCGAGGAAGGCCAAGTACTGGCCTTGCCGTTCTCGAAAAGTGTGCAGGGCGGGCGGCAGACCGTGGTGGACGGTCGCCTGCCAATTGGCCCAGCGGACAGCACGCCGCTGGTCGTCGGAAATGGACACCAGCGGAACGTCCATGTATTCGGTGAACAGCGACGAGAGATCGCTCGCGTCCAGCCGACCATGCAGGGTGGTCACGCTCGGGCAAGGCTGGCGGCGCAGGAGCGGGAAGTGGAGAAAGTCGCAATGGAAGTGAATGACATCGAAGCGCGACACGTCGGCGAACACCAGCTCCATCAAGCGAACGTGATGGGGCAGCGGATCCCGGCAGTCCGGGTCGCGCCAGAGGGCACGCGGGCACGCGGGGACGAGCTTGGCGGAGGTCGTCGAGTCTCCGCTCGCGAACAGCGTCACCTCGTGCCCCTCCGCCACCAGCTCCTCGGTGAGGTAGGAGACGACCCGCTCGGTGCCGCCGTAAAGCTTTGGGGGAACGCTTTCGTACAGAGGTGCGACCTGTGCAATGCGCATGGCAGTGCCTCCTATGGCCTCTGGTTCTGGACGCGAACCCGAGGCAGTCCTCCCCGGTGTTTCTGGAAGTAGCCGATCTCGACCAGCGTGGGCCAAAGCTCGAGCGAACTCTTGATGAGGGTGATGACGTCGTCGACGATGCGCAGCACGTTCTGCAGGAAGAAGTCCGGCTCGAAGCTATAGAAGGCCTTCTCGAGGCTGGCGGCGAAGAGGCGCAGCGCTTCTGCTCGCTCGGGGCGGGATGCGGTCGTGGCGACCGCGGCGGCCGTGACCGCTCGTGCGTGGAGCGCGGTGATCTTCACCAGGATCTGGTCCGCATCCTCGGCCGTGACTTCGCCGTCGTAGTCGAACGCGATGGTCAAGTCGTCGAGTCGCGTGACCGTGGACTTGATCTTCCTCTTCAGCAGGTTTGACAGCTCCTCGTTGAAGATCTCGGCCGCCGGCGAGTTTCGCATGTAGGAGCTCTTGGTGTGAGTCTGGGCGGCGTCGACGTGGGCGGCGGCCACCCCGTCCTGCTGCACCCAAAGGCGAAAGATGTAATCCTCGAAGCGCAGCCGCGTGGGAAAGAACGGCGGCAGGCCAAAGGTGTTGTCGTACGCCGCCACGCCACAGTCCATGCGCCAGTTCTTGTTGGTGAGGGCCGGGCGAAAGTTGACCAGCACGTAGACATCTTTCAGATCGTCCAAGCTCGATTGGGCGTCATCCGCCAGGAAGAGGTCGACGAAGTCGATCGCATCGATGTCGCTGGTCCCTGAACGGAACGTCTGGGCCATCTTCACGATCGCGTCGTTCGCGAGAGGGCCGCGCTGGAGCATGAGCGAGTTCTCCCGTGTCACGCCCTTGGTGGCGTTGGTTTCGAGGTCCATCGCCGTGTCCATGAGCAGCTCGCCCCGCTCGTAGTTGTCCGGCGCCTCGTGGACCGGTTTGCCGACGACATCCCTAAACGCCGCGAGGATATCGAACGACTTGCGGGCGTACCCGTCGTCGCCGATCTTGTGCAGCCGTCCGCGGCACACCTCGTCGTCGCCGAGCGATTCGGGGCTGTGCTCTACCAGCGCGTGGGGCCGCATGTCGTCGTCGGAGCTCACCATCAAGCCGCCGAGCGTGTAGAGCAGCGTGTAGTTGCGGTTGCCACCGTAGCTCGGCCGCAAGAGGTTCTTGACCAGCGCCGCCAGCTTCTTGTCGCGAAGCCGCCCGTTCAGGTACGCCTGGAATTGCTCCTTCTCACGGGCGCCGACGTAGTAGAGCTCGTTGTGCGTTCGCGTCTGTTCGAGGAGTGGATAATACTTCTGCTGCGCGGCCGGGCTGGAATCGTCGAACACCATCATCCGTACCGAGTGCCCGTTGCGCCAGAAGTGCTCATCGTAGTGCCGGACAGTCTCACCGACGTCACGCAGTCGGTAGGTGGGGATGACGAAATAGGGCTCGCTTTGCATGCAGGAGGATCTCGCGTCGACACCGCGACGGCTCCTCACTGCTCTTGCTAGCGGCGTGCCAGAAGGTGAGTGGGCTCGACTCGCTCGAAGCATTTAGGCCAACAGACGACCGACACCGCGCGCACCAAAGCAACATGCACGATACACGTTCGAAACGTCGTGCTTTTTGCATTGGCATCGCGCTCGCCATTTTAACGTCAATTTAATGACAGATAGTGCCCTCCCAAAAATTGCGAGGTCGATTGGGCGACTATCTTCACAAGAAGCTCAATCTGCGAGCCAAATGGCGAGTCTGGTCGGACGGATCGGTTCTTGCTCTGGGTTCTTGTCTTATCGGCTGAGAGGCGGAAATGCCATGGGATCTATCCTGATAGTCGACGACGAGAAAAACATTCGCGAAACCCTGGCCATGTACATACAGAGTCTGGGGCACACGGTGGAGACCGCCGCGGACGCCGAGACGGCTTTGGGAGACATCGAACGGCAGGATTTCGACCTGGTGATGTCGGACGTCCGCATGGAGGGATTGGGCGGTCTCGGATTGTTGAGGCAGCTTCGCGAGCGAAAACGCGATACGGCCGTGGTGCTCATGACCGCGTACGCCACCGCGGCACAGATCGCCGAGGCGATGAGTTTGGGAGCATACGCATTCCTGACGAAGCCGCTCTCTCCGCACGATGTGCGTCTTCTGATCAATCGTGTGGTCGATGTCCGGACATTGCAGCGGGAGCACACAGCGATTCAGCACGGGATCGATCATACGGATAGGCTGCCCAGTGCGACAGGGTGGCAGCAGGGCCGCCCTGCGTGAAGCATGCCGCTCGCGGCTCCACCGAGCCTCACGCCATTTACGCTCAATTGTTCTTAGAGAGGAGAATTCCATGCGACTGTTGCCCACGGTACTTGCGCTCTTTGCGGTCTTCCCAATGGTGGCGAATGCTCAAACACCTGCCGAGGACACCCCAAAACCTGCAGCCGTAACGATCGCCACGACGAGTCCCCGCGCCGAGGCCCAGACCACCGACAGCAACGCAGCTCCGGCTCCCACTCAGGACTCGGGGCCGAAGGTGACGTTCGGAGGGTTTGTTGACACGTACTATGCGTGGGACTTCGATCGGCCCAATGACTTTCAGCGCGCCTATACGACGCAGCCAGTTCGACACGCCGAATTCAACGTCAACCTGGCGTATATCGAGGCGAAGTTAGCAGGGCCTCGCTACCGCGGTCGCCTTGCACTGCAGTACGGAACGTCGGTTCAGGCGAATTACGCTGGCGAGCCCCACTTGGGAAGCGTCAGCGGCCCGAGCGTGAGCCAGTTCATTCAAGAAGCGACGGTCGGGTATCAGATATCCCCGAACTTGTGGCTGGACGGAGGCATCTTCTTTGCGCACCTCGGTTACGAGGGATGGCTCTCGCGCGACAACCTCACCTACTCCCGATCGATGGTGGCTGAGTTTTCCCCCTACTATGAAGCCGGGGTGAAGCTGACCTGGGCGGTATCGCCGACGCTCATAGCGACGTTCGCGCTGATCAATGGATGGCAGGACATCTCGGTCTACAACACGCCTCCCGCTGGAGGCGTGAGAATCGACTATACGCCCACTTCGAAGCTCACCCTTTCTTATGATGACTTCGTCGGAAACGCAACGGCCGACGGCGATCCGGTGCACCTGCGCGTCTACCATGACCTGATCGCTCAGTACAAACCGACCGATCGCCTGCAGCTCGCGGCGGTCCTGTCGCTTGGTACCCAGACCCGCAGCACGGCGTCTGGAAATACCGCGATCTGGGGCGGCGGAGCGGTTGTCGCCAAGTTCTCCGCCACGGAAACCATAGCCGTGGTCGGACGCGTCGAATATTACTCGGATCCTTCGCAGGTCATCGTCGTGACGGCCCTACCCCCTTCCCCCCCAACCGCCAGCTTCGAAGCCATCGGCGGATCGCTCGGCGTGGACATCAACCTCTTCGGGCCGGTGTTCTGGCGGACCGAAGCGCGCATTCTGCACTCCAAGAACGCAGTGTGGCCGCTCCACAGGGCGGGCGCGCTTGGAGCGAACGACTCGTTCGTCGTCACCTCGCTGTCGATCACCCTTTGAGTGTTTGGTGCGCGTTGCGGTTAACAATGAACAATAGGCGAATCGGGTCGGACGGATCGGTTCTTGCCTTATCGGCTGAGAGGCGGAAATGCCATGGGATCTATCCTGATAGTCGACGACGAGAAAAACATTCGCGAAACCCTGGCCATGTACATACAGAGTCTGGGGCACACGGTGGAGACCGCCGCGGACGCCGAGACGGCTTTGGGAGACATCGAACGGCAGGATTTCGACCTGGTGATGTCGGACGTCCGAATGGAGGGATTGGGCGGTTTCGGATTGTTGAGGCAGCTTCGCGAGCGGCAACGCGACACCCCCGTCGTGCTCATGACCGCGCACGCCACAGCGGCACAGATCGCCGAGGCGATGAGTTTGGGAGCATACGAATACCTGACGAAGCCCTTCTCTCCGGATGATGTGCGTCTGGTGATCAACCATGTGCCCGATGTTCGGACATTGCAATGGTCCGAGACACTCCCAGAATGAGAGTGACGGCGACATGGCGAGGCTGGACCTCCACCACGGCCCTGGTCGCGTTGACCACGATCGTAGGGATTGTGGGGCGAGCCCACCTCATGCTGCCGGACCTGGTCGCGCTCTATCTCCTCACGATCACGGTCGCCGCGACGGTATACGGCCGAGGTCCGTCCATTCTCGCTACGACACTGGCAGTGCTCGCCTACGACTTCTTCTTCGTTCCGCCCGTTTTCACTTTCGCCGTTACCGACCTTCGTCACATTCTGACGTTTGTCGTCATGTTCGTCGTCGGCGTCGTCATCGGCGGCCTCATGTCCAGGATTCGTCGCCAGGAGCTTGAGGCGAAAGCGAGAGAGGTGCGAATCGCCTCCCTCTATACGCTCAGCCAGGATCTGAGCAGGGCCGAGGATGAGCCCGAAGCCGCATCGTTGTTCGCCCGCAGGGGCAAGGAAACATTTCAAGTGGACGTATCGGTGTTCGTCCTTGATGGGACCGGGCACCTCGCTTCTAGTGGGTCCAGCGCTACCGAGCGAACGAGCGCAGAGGGCGAGCGCCGCATCGTCGAAGACCGTCTTCGAGGCGCACTCGAGCACGAGGGATCGAGCAGAGATCGGGCCGAGCTACGCTATCTGCCCCTGCGTTCGGGGGCGACCCTGCTCGGCGCGCTCACCTTTAGCCCACCGCTCACCTTGAAGAGCAGCGAGGAGGCGCGCTTCCTCGCTGCGTTCGCGCAGCAGGGTGCGCTCGCGCTCCACCGAACGTCCCTGAAAAAGCAGGCGGAAGCGGCCGCGCTGAAGGCCACGGTGGAGGAGATGAGGAGCGCGCTCCTGAGCACGGTCTCTCACGATCTTCGCACTCCACTGGCGGCTATCACGGGGGCGGCGACCACGCTGCGTGACACCTCGCTTCTAGCCAACCGGCCGCAGCAGAGGGAACTCCTCGATACAATTTGTGAAGAGGCAGATCGGCTCGAAAGATTGGTACGCAACCTGCTCGATATGACGATGGTCGAATCGGGCGCGCTCCCAGTGAAGCGCGAATGGGTACCGATCGAGGAGATCGTCGGATCAGCCCTCACGCGGCTGGAGTCAATGCTCAGTGGCCGATCGGTCGAGATCATGCTGTCCCCAGAGCTGCCGCTACTATCGGTGGACACCGTCCTGCTCCAGCAGGTCTTCTTGAACCTGCTGGAGAACGCTGTGAAATACACGCCTGCGAAGAGCAAGATCGAAATCCGGGCGCACGCCATCGGAAACGCCATGGTCATCACCGTCGACGATCGCGGGCCGGGACTTCCACCCGGCGGCGAGTCGCGCATCTTCGAGAAATTCTTTAGAGCTGATACCTCGTCGGTTTCCGGGGCGGGCCTCGGACTCGCGATATGTCGCGGCGTCGTCGAGGCGCACGGTGGGACAATCTCTGCCGAGAACCGAGTTGGAGGGGGCACCTCATTCACCATCACGCTCCCCATTTCCGGGGATGCGCCGTTCGTGCCGGCAGACGTCGGGGTGGCATCGGTGGGATGTGCGTCATGACCAGTAGTGAGCCGCTCGTGCTCGCGGTCGAGGACGAGCCGCAAATGATGCGGTTCTTGCGGGCATCGCTCACTGCGCACTCTTTCCGACTCGCCGAGGCCACGACCGCTCAAGAGGCAGTCGCCTCGATCACGATCCAGAATCCGGAGATCATCCTCCTGGACCTGGGCCTCCCTGATCGCGACGGAATTGAGCTGACGCGAGAGATCCGCGGTTGGTCCTCCGTTCCTATCATCGTCATATCTGCCCGCGGCCGGGAATCCGATAAGGTCGACGCCCTAGACTCGGGAGCTGACGATTACCTCACCAAACCCTTCGGAATGGGCGAACTGCTCGCGAGGATACGCGCCGCATTGCGCCGCGCGACGGCGCCAGCGGGTTCGCCGCTCATCGAAGTCGGGAAGTTGCGGATCGATCTCGCGCGACACGAGGTGACCCTCGACGATCGCGAGATTCACCTGACCCCCATCGAGTACCGATTGCTTGCATTCCTCGCCAAGAACTCGGGCCGCGTACTCACGCAAGGCCAGATCCTCGAGGAAGTCTGGGGGCGTGATCACGCCGAACAGGTTGAATATCTGCGCGTATACATGTGCTACCTCCGGCGCAAGATCGAACACGATCCGGCTCGACCGCAACTCCTTACGACCGAGCCTGGCGTCGGTTACCGCCTGCGCGACCAACACTGAAGGCTTCGCTGGATCGTCACAGTGTCTCGTCCAGCGCGGTTTGAGGATCATCGGACGACGTGGCGCTGGCCTTAGGAACAGAGCTTCGCCCATCAGCGCGGTTGCTGAGCCAGGTCAGCGAGGCCAGCGCCGCCAAGACGAGGACCGCGACCACTCGCGCAACCCATGGCTTTCCCGGAATGGTCGGGCGCCACGCCCGTCTCAGACTGGACCTCAGCCTCCTGGTGCCCTACGACGAGGGGGGCTTCCGACCCGCGAACCACGCCACGCCATAGTTGTCGGCTGGCCACGCAGCCACGGATCAGGCTCATTTGATCCTCAGCGGGGCATCTGCACTCGTGAAAGCTGTCGGGCAACCAATTCCTGGCAGGGTCGGTCGCATTCCTGGAATTCCAAGGCCAGCTGAGCTTGATCGCGGCAGAAGTCGCGCATGGCATCCTCGGGCGGAGAGCAAATCGAGCGAAGGTTTTGCACCGTGCGCGTAAGCAGCGCCTGGCGCTGTGGGGCCGGCATGTCCCGAATGGCCCTGCGCTCGGCGCCTTCGCTGTGGACCAGAAGAAGGATCGCGCCCGCGATTACGAGGACGATGGCCGTCCACTTCACCCATGACGGCAACCTGTCAAGATGTGACTGCTCGTCTGGCATTTCAGACTCGCTGGTGGCTTCGACCAGTTGCAATCTGTTGGGCATGACAGTGCCATGGATATGCATGCCGCGCGCCACGTTTCACCGAGCGCGGCAGGACGCCCGGATGCGATGGGTGCCCATCCGCCCCTGCAATCCACAAGTTCCGCCTGCGCCAGGCTTGCAACTCGCACGGTTGCTCGGCTGAGCCTACGTCACTTGGCGACAACCCGCACATCTCCTTCGCGACGAAGCACCGTCACTCCGACGTCGTGGTCGTGCCAGAGCAGCAGCAGGTCGACGGTCACATTCCCTACTGCGAGGTTGTTTGGGACGATGGCTTGTATGGAATACGCTCTCATGGGGTAGACTCCACTCATGCCACTCGGTTCTGCGAAGGTACGGACTGCCACCTACGAGGACATCCTTCGGCTGCCAGAGAATATGGTCGGCGAGATCGTCAACGGGGAGTTGGTTGTCTCGCCGCGCCCTGGACCTAGGCATGCACTCGCGAGCTCGTCTCTCGGCATTGAAATCGGCGGTCCATTCAGCCGTGGACGGGGCGGCCCTGGCGGCTGGATCATCCTTGATGAACCCGAGCTTCATCTCGGCCCGCAGGTGCTGGTCCCCGACTTGGCCGGCTGGCGTCGCGAGCGCATGCCGGCCCTTCCTGACACCGCGTGGTTCACCCTGGCGCCCGACTGGGTGTGTGAAGTTCTCTCGCCCTCTACAGCCATCGTCGATCGCACCCCAAAACAGCACATCTATCGCGAGCAAGGAGTCCCCTGGCTGTGCTTCGTGGACCCGGCCGCCCGCACCATCGAGGTTCTTAGTCGTGCCGAGCAGCACTGGATCCTCGCTGGCTCGTTCGGTGGCAGTGGCGAAAGGCGCATTCCGCCTTTCGATGCCGTTCCCATTGATGTCGGTGCCCTCTGGGACAGCCCGGGGCCACCTCAAAACACCTAGAAGCAACTTAAAACAGCGCCGTGTCCCCCTTTGGGACTCGGCGATGACTTTCCGGATACCACGGGTTCGGATTCAGGTTCCGAATCCCCTTTTTCCAGGCTCTGTGTCCTTTGTGTCTCTGCTGTGAAGATCCGTTCGACCGTGTCATGGTGCCGTGGCTGTCGGCCTCGCTGGGGCTGCCACTGCCTGACCGAACTGACGATCGAGGGCCAGGTTTAGCTCGAGCACATTGACGGTGGGCTCGCCCATGAATCCAAAGTCGCGGCCCGAGATGACTTCATCGAGCGAGGCCGTGATGCGAGCGGCGCTAACCCCGCGGGCGTGCGCCACGCGCGGAACCTGCCACATGGCCGCCGCGGGACTGATGTGCGGATCCAGTCCGCTGCCTGACGTGGTGACGAGCTCGGTCGGGATTTCGCCGACGGCTTCGGGGTTGTCCTTGTGCAGGCGCTCGATGTCGGCCTTGACTCGCTCCTGCAGCTTGGCCGATGTCGGGCCGAAGTTGGATCCGCCGGAGGCCAGGGGATCGTACCCGTTGCCTGCCGCCGACGGGCGCGGCTGGAAATAGGCGGGGTTGGCGAAGGTTTGTCCGATCAGTCGTGAGCCCACCACCTTGCCGCTTTCGTCCTTGGCCAAGCTGCCGTTGGCCGCGGTCGGGAAGAGCACTTGGGCCAAGGCCGTCATTCCCAAGGGGTACAAAATGCCAGTCAGCACCAGGGTTACCAGGGTTGCACGCAGAGCAATGACGAAGGTCTTCATGATGAGTTTCCTTAGACGAGATGAAGTACTTTGAGCGCCAGATCGATGATCTTGATCCCGATGAACGGGGCGACGATGCCGCCCACGCCATAGATCAGCATGGAGCGCCGGAAGAGCGCGGCGGCACCAAGCGGTCGGTATTTCACCCCGCGCAGGGCCAGTGGGATGAGCAGCACGATGATGATGGCGTTGAAGATGACCGCGGACAGGATGGCGCTCGACGGTGAAGCGAGCCCCATCACGTTGAGCGGCGCGATCTCGGGAAACGCACCCATGAACATGGCGGGCAGGATGGCGAAGTACTTGGCCACGTCGTTGGCGATGGAGAAGGTCGTCAGCGCGCCTCGGGTCATGAGCAGTTGCTTGCCGACCTCCACAATCTCCAACAACTTGGTTGGATTCGATTCCAGATCGATCATGTTTCCGGCTTCTTTTGCTGCCTGCGTGCCGCTGTTCATGGCCACGCCGACATCGGCCTGGGCAAGCGCAGGGGCGTCGTTGGTGCCGTCCCCGGTCATGGCCACCAGTTTGCCTTTGGCCTGCTCGGCTTTGATCAGGCGCATCTTGGCCTCGGGGGTGGCCTCGGCCAGAAAGTCGTCGACGCCGGCTTCCTTGGCGATGGCGGCCGCCGTGCGTGGGTTGTCACCGGTAATCATGACGGTGCGAATGCCCATGGCGCGAAAGCGTTCGAAGCGCTCTTTGATGCCGCCCTTGACCACGTCGTTCAGGCGCACGACCCCGAGCACGTTCTTGCCTTCGGCCACCGCGAGCGGCGTTGCCCCTTGGTCGGCGATCTTCTGCGAGATTTCCTCCAAAGCCGGCGGCACCACGCCGCCCATGGATTCCACCCACGACTTAATGGCGTCGACCGCGCCCTTGCGGATCTTGCGCCCATCGAGGTCGCAGCCGCTCATGCGGGTCAAGGCCGAGAATTTCACGAACTGCGCACCCAACTGCTCCACGTTGCGCCCGCGCAGGTTGAACTTCTCCTTCGCGAGCACGACGATGGAGCGTCCTTCCGGCGTCTCGTCGGCGAGGCTGGCGAGTTGGGCAGCATCGGCGAGGGCATCGACCGTACTGCTGCCCACGGGGATGAATTCGGTGGCCATGCGGTTGCCGAGGGTGATGGTGCCGGTCTTGTCGAGCAGCAAGGTATCCACGTCGCCGGCGGCCTCGATGGCCCGGCCGCTCATGGCGATGACGTTCTTGCGGATCAAGCGATCCATGCCCGCGATGCCGATAGCGGACAACAGCCCGCCAATCGTCGTGGGAATCAGGCACACGAGCAGCGCGACGATGACGGTCGCCGACAGACGAATCGAGGAATACGCCGCCAACGGCACCAAGGTTACGCAGGCGAGCAGGAACACGATGGTCATGCCCACCAGCAGGATGTGCAGCGCGATTTCGTTGGGTGTCTTCTGCCGGCTGGCGCCCTCGACCAGGGCAATCATGCGGTCGAGGAAGGTGTGTCCCGGATCGGACGTGATTTTGATGACGATGCGGTCGGAAAGCACACGCGTCCCGCCGGTCACGGCCGAACGATCGCCGCCGCTCTCGCGGATGACTGGGGCGGACTCGCCCGTGATGGCGGATTCGTCGACGGAGGCCACGCCTTCGATGACCTCGCCGTCGCCTGGGACCAGCTCGCCCGCGTCTACGACCACGAGATCGCCGGTACGCAGGGAATCGGCCGCCACGCTTTCCTCTGGACCCTTGGGGGACTTCAGGCGGCGCGCGGCGGTTTGCGTGCGCATCTTGCGCAGACTCGCGGCTTGCGCCTTGCCACGGCCTTCGGCCACCGCCTCGGCCAGGTTGGCGAAGACCACGGTGAACCAAAGCCAAAGTGAAATGCTGATGGTGAACCACAGCGGGGCCGAAGTGACGGTGGGCGCGATGGCGTCGCGCAAGGCGATCAATGTCGTCAGGATGCCGCCGATCTCGACCACGAACATCACCGGGTTGCGGATGACCTTGGCGGGCGAGAGCTTGCGCAGGCTTTCTTTGCCTGCCTCCTTGAGAATCGAACGATCGAACAGAGCGATGGCTTGAGCTTGAGGACGCATTAGAACACCTTTCCGGCGGCGGCGACGAAGTGCTCGGCCACCGGTCCTAGCGAGAGTGCGGGGAAGAAGGTCAAGGCGCCGACGATCAGAATGACCGCCACCAAGAGCCCGGAGAAGAGCAGTCCGTGGGTAGGAAAGGTTCCCGGCCCGGCGGGCACGGTGCGCTTGCCGCGCATAGAGCCGGCGATGGCCAGGACCGGGACCATCATGAAGAAGCGGCCGAACAGCATGGTGATGCCGAGGGTCGTGTCCCACCACGGCGTGTTCGCATTGAGCCCGGCGAAGGCAGACCCGTTGTTTCCGGCCCCACTGGAATAGGCGTAGAGAATTTCCGACAGGCCGTGCGGACCGGCGTTGTTGAGCGACGACGTGCCATAAGACGCCACCGCGGACCACGCCGAGAAGCCCAAGATGACCAAGGGGAATATCAGGATGTAGAGCATGGCCAGTTTCATTTCCTTGCCCTCGATCTTCTTGCCCAGGTACTCGGGCGTGCGGCCGACCATGAGGCCCGCGATGAAGACCGACATCAACGCGAATATGAGGATGCCGAAGAGGCCCGCGCCCACGCCGCCGAAGACCACCTCGCCAAGCTCCATGTTGACGAGCGGGACGATGCCGCCCATAGGATTGAAGCTATCGTGCATGGAGTTGACGGCCCCGCACGACGTACCGGTGGTGACCGTGGCGAAAAGCGCGGAGTTGGCGACACCAAAACGCGTCTCCTTGCCCTCCATGTTGCCGTGTCCGTGGTCGATGGAAAATGCGGACATGGCGGCGCTCGGACGCGACTCCGAAGCGTAGGCGGTCGTAATCCCGGCGGCCAACAGGAACGTCATAGCCGCCAGCAGGACCCAGCCCTGCTTCTGATTTCCGGCCATACGGCCGAAGGTGTAGGTCATCGCGGCCGGGATGCAGAGGATGAGCACCATCTCGATGAAATTGGTGAAGGGTGTCGGGTTCTCGAACGGATGCGAGCTATTGGCGTTGAAGAAACCGCCGCCGTTGGTACCCAGCTCCTTGATTACTTCCTGCGACGCCACGGGGCCCAGGGGAATGACCTGTGCCGCGCCTTCCAGGGTCTTGAGGTGCAGGTAAGGCGCGAAGTTTTGCACCACACCCTGCGACACCAATATCAACGTAAAGATCACGCTGATGGGCAGAAGCACATAGACGATGGAACGGATCACGTCGACCCAGAAATTCCCCAACCCCTTGTCGTCCTTTTCGCTGGGCTTGCGGGTCAGCCCACGCGCCAAGGCCAGCGCGGCGCCAAGCCCGACGGCGGCCGAGGTGAAGTTGTGCCAGGCCAGACCCGCCATCTGGGTCAGGTAGCTCATGGTGGTCTCGCCCGAGTACGACTGCCAGTTTGTGTTGGTGGTGAAGCTGACCGCCGTGTTGAAGGCCAGATGCTCGGCCGGTGGAGCGAGCTTTTCGGGATTGAAGGGCAGGACGTGCTGCAGGCGCTGGATGAAATAGGTCACCAGCACGCCGAGCACGCTGAACATGAGCAACGCCGCCGTGTACTCCTTCCAGTTCTGCGCCGCCGGTTGCTGCTTGATTCCGCACAGGCGCAAGAGACCGCGCTCGACCGCGCCGAGAGTGCGCGCGAAAGGCCTCTTCTCGCCTTCGAACACGCGGTAAAGATAGATTCCCAATGGCTTGGTAAGCGCGAGAATCACCAGCAGAAAGAATGCAATCTGAAGCCAACCGTTCGCTGTCATGGGGCTCCTTAGAAACGCTCTGGTTTGACGAGCGCGTAGACCAGGTACACGGCAAGGGCGACCGCAAGCAGGCCGCCAAGGGCATAGTCGAGACTCATGAAGTTCTCCTGGCCGAAGGTTAGAGTTTCTCGCAGGCCTTGGTGTAGAGCCAAGCGCCCGCGAAGAATCCGATGGTGATGAGGGTGAAAAGTAGATCTTTCATGGCATTCACCCGAGTCACGCAGCATGGCGCGTGCCAACGCCTTCCGTGCTGGCGTTGCGAAGGATCGCGGTGCTGCTGCCGCGCTACGGGTTGCAAAGAGAAACAAGAAGGAGGGCGAAGGTTGTAAAATGCAGTCCCACGGAATTTTCAAACGCGTCCTGGCAAATTCCGCGCAAGTTTCCTACGGCAATCTCCCGAGAAAGCCCCCCTCTGACACCCAAGGTTTGGCGCGCCGCTTGCTACACCCAATACCGATCGCAACTCGCAACCCACCATGACCAACCCACCCCCGCGTCCGCGCGCCGAGGATTTCCTCGAGCTGGTACAGAAGAGCAAGCGCGGCCGGCTCAAGCTCTACATCGGCTTCGCCGCCGGGGTGGGCAAGACGTACCGCATGCTTGAAGAGGCGCACGCCCTCAAGAAGCGCGGCGTGGACGTGGTCATCGGCTTCATCGAAACGCACGGCCGCGCCGAGACCGCGGCCCTGGTGCAGGATCTCGAAGTCGTGCCCTTGCGTCAGGTGGAATACCGCGGGGTCATCATCGAGGAAATGAGCCTGAACCAGATCCTCAAGCGCAAACCCGAGGTCGCCCTGGTCGACGAGCTGGCGCACACCAATCCGCCCGGCAGCCGCAACAAACGGCGCTACCTCGACGTGCTCGAGCTCATCGACGCCGGCATCAATGTCATCGGTGCCTTCAACGTGCAGCACCTGGAAAGCCTCAACGACCTGGTCGAACGGGTCACCGGCGTGGTGGTGCGGGAAACGGTCCCCGACAGTTTCCTCAAACAAGCCGATCAGGTGGTCAACCTCGACCTCACCGTCGAAGATCTGCAAGAACGTTTGCGCGCTGGCAAGATCTATAAGGCAGATCGCATCCCATGGGCGCTGGAGCACTTTTTCAAAGAGCAGAACCTGGCCCACCTGCGCGAGCTCGCCCTGCGTGAAGTGGCCGAGAGTATCGAACGCTCGGCCGCCGTGACCCGGCCAATGGCCGGAGACGGCAGCGGGGCGCATGCTTCGGCCACCCGCAGCCGCGTGATGGTGTGCGTGTCCTCGGGATCCCCGCGCACTCCCATGCTCGTGCGCAGGGGCTCGCGCATGGCCGGCCGATTCAACACCGACTGGTTCGTGGTTTTTGTCGAGACGCCGGACGAGACGCCGAACCAGATCGACGCCGAGTTGCAACGCCACCTGTTCGCCAATATCGATAAAGCCAAGGAACTCGGTGCCGAAACCGTCCGCATCAAGAGCAAGGATCCGGTGGAAGCAATCATCGATTTCGCCCGTTCCCACAACGTCGGACACATCATCGTCGGCCGCTCGCAACAGGCCTGGTGGAAGCAGTTGCTCGGGCGTTCGATTCCGCTGCGTCTGGTGCGCGAGGCGTCCCAGTTCGACATTCACATCGTCTCACTCGAAGACGAGGTGACCGGATGACCTTTCGAAGCAAGCTCATGCTGACCATGGCCCCCCTGGTCGTGGCCTTGGCCTCGGTCGGTGTGGTCTCGGGCATGGTAACCGGCATCTTGGCGCGCCAGCCCGCCCACATTTGGAGGGACAACTATCGCAGCGTGCTCGCCGCCGAACGCATGAAAGAGAGCATCGAGCGCCTCCACGAATCCGTGTTGCAACAACTGCTCGGACGGGAGGAGGCTGCGCGTACGGTAACGGCCAGCGTGGAACTATTCGAGCACGAGCTCGCCGTCGAGGCCGACAACATCACGGAACCCGGCGAGGGAGAGGCCGTCGCCAAAATGCGGTCGCGTTGGACGGGATTCAAACGGGTCTTGGCAGAGTTCAGCGCCACGGCCGACCCCGCTGCACGCAAGGAGTTCGCGTTCGCCACCTTGAGTCCGGCGTTCAGAAACGTAAAACAAACCGCGGACGAAATCCTGGACATCAATCAGGACGCAATGATTCTCAAAGCCCAGCGCACCGAACAGCGCGCGGCCCGCTTCGAACGCATCCTCACCGTGGCGGTCATCCTGGCCTCGGTCTTGGGCCTGCTGGCCTCGGTCAGCCTGACCACGCGCCTTCTGCGGCCCCTCGGCGTCGTGTCGGCCGCCGTGCGGCGCTTTGGCCAAGGCGATTTGCAGGCGCGGGCTCGCGTGCAAGGGGAAGACGACATCGCCCAGCTCGCGCAAGAGTTCAACACCATGGCCGATCACCTCGAGCGCTACCGCAAAAGCTCGCTCGGGGAGCTCTTGCAAGCGCAGCAGGCATCGCAGGCCGCCATCGACAGTCTGCCCGACCCGGTGCTGATGCTGGATGCGGCCGGGAACCTGCAAGGCACGAATGAGGCTGCCCGCACCATCCTGAGCATCGATCCTGAAGAGAGCGGCAGCTCGTCTTTCGAGAAGGTGGATCCCGGCGTGCGTTCACTGCTGGACCGGGTGCGCGCCCACGTCGTGGGTGGTCGCGGCGCCTATAGCCCCAAGGGCTTTGAAGAGGCGTTGCGTGTGCCCGCCCCGGACGGCGAGCGGATCTACGTGCCACGCGCAACGCCCATCTACGGCGAAAATGGCAGCGTAGCCGGCGCGGCCGTCGTGCTCCAGGATATCACCCGGCTCTTCCGCTTTGACGAGCTGAAGAACAACCTCGTCGCCACCGTCGCCCACGAATTCCGAACGCCCCTTACCTCTTTGCGCATGGCCATCCACCTGTGCACGGAAGAGGCGGTGGGACCGCTGACCAACAAACAAGCGGAGCTGCTGTTCGCCGCGCGCGAAGATTGCGAGCGCTTGCAAGCCATCGTCGACGATTTGCTCAACCTGTCGCGCCTGGAATCCGGTCGCATCGATCTACAGAAGCGAAGGGTTGATCCGCAATCGCTTGTGGACCTGGCCATCGACGTGCACGGCCCCGCCGCGAAGGGGCGACAGATCACGCTGCGCTCCGAGGTCTTTCCTGGCCTGGCCGAAGCCTTCGCCGATCCGGATCGCCTGCAGCTTGTCTTCACCAACCTGATCAGCAATGCCCTTCGCTACTCGCCGGCCGGTAGCGAAATCGTGGTACGCGCCCTGGCCGAGACCGGCCCAGCAGACGCCTCCGCAGGAACCACCAACGGCCACAGCCACATCCGCTTCGAAGTCTGCGACCATGGCCCCGGTATTCCCGTCGAGCATCAGGAGGCACTTTTCGAAAAGTTCTTCCGTGTGCCCGGCCGCCCAGGCGGTGGCGCCGGACTCGGCCTCTTCATCGCACGCGGAATCATACAAGCCCACGACGGCCGCATCGGCGTCAGCAGCGAGCCAGGCCACGGCTCCACCTTCTGGTTCACCATTCCGGCGGCGCCGGACCGACCTGTATAGGATCGCCATGCCACTGCCCCTAAAAGCCAAAGTCGGACAAACCCTCGACGGACGTTTCTTGCTCAGCGAGGAAATCGGCCACGGCGGAATGTCGACGATCTTCAAGGCACAAGATCTGCAAAACGACCAGAAGTCGGTGGTGGTCAAGGTTGCCCTGCCCACCTTTTCCAGCGGCGTGGGTGCTTGGTCCATGTTCCAGCGCGAAGAGGAAATCGCCCGCCAGCTCGACCATCCGTATATCCTGAAGTTTCTGCCGCTGCCCACGGGCACGCGCCGGCCCTACATGGTCACCGAGCTCGTGCCAGGCATCACGCTGACCGATCGTCTCGCCCAGCAGTCGCCACTGCCGGAAAGCGAGGCCCTGTCCATCGCCAGCAAGGTGTGCGAAGCGCTGGAGCACGTTCACGAGCACGGGATTGTGCACTACGACCTCAAGCCTGGCAACGTGATGTTGTGCCCCGATGGAACCATCCGCCTCATCGACTTCGGCTTAGCCCACACCGCGATCACCGCCCGCTTCACCCTGTCCGGCGGCATTCCCCCGATTGGTTCCTCGGACTACGTCGCGCCCGAGCAAATCAAACGCAAGCGCGGGCGCAAGAGCGTCGACATCTATGGCGTCGGCACCCTGCTCTACGAAATGCTGACCGGCAAGACCCCCTTTCCCGGCGACGATCCTTTCGTGGTGGCCAGCGCGCGCCTGCTTGGCGACCCACCCGCGCCGCGCACGCTGAATCCAGCCATTTCCCGCCAAGTGGAGGAGATTGTGCTTCGGGCGCTGCGGCGAGATCCCGATGAGCGCTATCCCAGCGCCGCGGCGATGAAGGCGGATCTCGATCATCTGGAGCAGGTCGCGGTCACCGGCCTTTCCGAGCGCTTGCAACCCGTCACGCGTTGGCGCCGCGGTCTGCGCCTCGCCCGCCACCTCGCGACCTATGTCCTGCTTCCCCTTGCATCCCAGGTCATCCTCTTCCTGCTGCTGTGGCGTCACCTCACGCACAAACCGTAGCGAAGGCACGATCCTCGTAGCCAGCCGCTCCTTCGGACTCTCGGAAAGGCCAACATGACGACCAGATCGAGCACATTGAATCTCCCTTGGCTGCTCGGCGGAGTGGTGTTTCTGGCACTGCTTCTGGCGTTCCTTTTGTACTTTCGCGAGGACGCAAGCCCGGCCCGGCAACTCTCCGACAAGGCCAGTCGTGTCGATGTCGTTGCGCGCATGCAGCTCGGTCTAGCCTCGGAGTCCGAGGCTGAGAAGAGCGCTGTCCTCGCCATCACCGACAAGGACTCCCAGACGTTCGCCGATCAGGCCCGTGCTGCGACTGCGGAAGTCGAGCGCGATCGTCAGGAGATCGGCTCAATGCTTGCAGCCAGCGGGACCCAACGCGAGAAGGATCTGCTGGCGCAGTTCACCGAGGCCTTCAGCCGTCTCAAGAGCTTGGACGAAGAGGTGCTGGGCCTGGCGGTGAAGAGCACGAACCTCAAGGCTTACAGTCTCTTGTTCGGTGCGGCAGCGAGCACGCTGGCGGAGATGGACGCGTCCCTCGCCCGTGTGATTGCAAAGCACCCAGACTCTCCCAGCGCCAAGCGGGTCATGGCCATGGCATTTGGCGCCCGCCTTGGAGTGCTGCGAATCCAGGCACTACTTGCGCCCCACATCGCGGAAGAGAACGACGCCAAGATGGATCAGATGGAAGCCTCGATGGGCAAGGAGGCGGCGGCCGTCCGAAAAGACCTTGATGGCCTGGCCGCCTTGGCCGAGCTCGCGACAGATGCCGACGTGGCGACTGCGCTGTCGCAATTCGGCCAGTATGAAAAGGTCAAGACGCAGATTCTGTCGCTGTCGCGCGCAAATACCAACGTCCGTTCCCTGGCGCTATCCCTGAACCAAAAGCGCAAGGCGACGGCCGTCTGTTTGGACGCTCTCAACGCACTGAAGGCAGCTATCCTCGAAGAACCGATCGCCGGTGTGACCTATGGGAGACCCGCCAAGCCCCGGTAGTAGTTGCCAGACTGGGCAGCTGTGACATGGCAGTCAGCCCATGCCTTGCCGGCTATCCGTGCTCATCGCTGGCCAGCCGATCATGGTCAGAAACACGTCGAGCACGAACAGCGCGATAGCAAGGTCGTTGAAGAGCGTCGCCTGGGAAAAATCCGGCCACAACTGGTTGGCGGCCCAAAAGAGAAACGCGACAGCGAGCAGGAACGCCTTGACCCAATCCTTGCGCCCGGGACGGAGAACCGCTTGATGGGCGAGATAGGCGAATGCGATTGCGGCGAGTGGAAACGCGCCCAGAACGTCATGGGCTCGCACAGGAAAGAGCGAAGGACCGATGTCCCAGGCCACGAGGACAACAAGGGATATGAGCGCGATCCCGCCAAGTGCCATGGGCACCAGCCGGCGGGATCGTTCAGGATGGGTCAGCATCGAGAAAGACTAGCGCATCGTCGGCGGCGGCCAAGGTCGACCGTAATGGGCGATGGCGCTCAAGGCGAGTTGGTCGATTTGATGAGGCGGCCGAAGCTCAGCCCCTGTACCGCGATCGAGAACACGACCACCAGGTAGGTGACGGCCAGAATGGTGTGGCGTCCCGCGATCGACGGTCCCAGCGAAAGCGCCATGGCCAAGGAAAGCCCACCGCGCAGCCCACCCCAGGTCAGAATCTTCACGGCGTGCGGTTGAAAGCGACGCTGGCGCCCTAGAACCAGCACCGTGGCCCCAACGCTCAGGTAGCGGCAGGATAGAACCAGCGGCACTACCGCCAAACCCAGCAGCAACAAAGTACGGGAGAATGGAACCACCAGAAACTCGAAGCCGATGAGGACGAACAGAACCACGTTCAACAGTTCGTCGATAATCCCCCAGAACATGTCCAGGTGCTGAACGGTGCGCGGGGACATCGCGCGGGCGCGCCCCAGCCCGCCGATGATGAGGCCGGCCACCACCACGGCGAGCGGGCCAGATGTGTGCAAAGCAGTCGCCAGGCTGTAGAGCCCCATGGCCAGCGCCAAGGTTAGGAGGATCTCCACCTGATGGTTGTCCACCGAGCGCAGCATGAGAATCGTCAACCATCCTAGGCCGAGGCCGAGTGCAAAGCTGCCCGCCACCTCGCGCACGAGCATGAACGCAATGGCCCCTGCATCCGGTCCGTGACCCGCGCTTCCGCTCGCCCCAGCGATGCCTAAAAGCACCGAAAACATGACGACGCCCATGCCATCGTTGAATAGGGATTCACCGGCCATCTGCGCTTGCAGGGGCTTCGACGCTCCGCTGCCGCGCAGGATGCCCAGCACCGCGATGGGGTCGGTCGGCGAGATGATGGCTCCGAAAAGCAGGCTTTCGGTAAGGTCGAGCCCGAGGCCGAGCAGGCGGCTCAGAAGCCAGGTTAGGCCACCGACCAGAAATGTGGAAGCCACCACCCCCACGGTCGCCAGCGCGCCGACCGTGAGCTTCTGATCCAGTAGGTCTTCAAGGTTTACGTTCAACGCACCGGCGAACAGCAGGAACGCAAGCATTCCGTCGAGAACGACGCGACCGAAATCGAGGCGCTCCAGCGAGACCGCGACCCCCTCACGAACGGGCAGCCCGATGGCGCCCGCAATGATGAGCACGAGCGACATCGCCAAGGCGATGAGCGTGACGCCGATGATCGTCGGCAGCCCGATGAACCGGTGGTTCACGAAGCTGAAGAGCGCGGCCACGACGATGACCAGCGAGAACAGAGCGAACGGCGACATGCCCCGACTCTACCCGCGAGCGAGCGCGATGGCATGCATTTGCGTCAATTCCCGGCCAGGACAAAGGTTTCGGTAAAGTCGAAGAACGCACAATCGTTAGGGGAAATCGCTCGACATTGTTGCGTCCGTTCGCAGCAATCAACGAGCACAGCCTCCGCGTTCGGCACACCACCCGGTGCCACTCAGCGGGCCTGGGCGGGAGCTTACTTTCCGAGCGCGCTAAAGCGACGGGATATAGCGCCATGGTCGTTGTCGGCCACGCCGTGCTCCGGCTCGCAACGCAGCAGCTGACTGAACCCGTTCAGCGTCAGCGCTCGCATCTCGTGGCAATTGGACGCGGCCTTGGTGCTTTGGCCCCTCTCCGCGCTGGATTCGGCAGTCCTCTTGTACACCGCCGTCGGAGTGGCAACTGACGTCATCACCGCTACGGCCAAAATCGCGATTGTCATCATGATCAGCCTCCTATCGGTAGAACACCGATCGTTACCGATCATATATACCATTTTGTATACTATTCTGTTCACATTTTACAGTGACGAAACATTTCAGATCGCTGTTGCAATGCGCTTATTGCAGACATACGGCAGCGAAGCTCACCGCGGCTCTGCGGAGATTTCGCAATTGCGGGAGGTAGCGCAGCAGAATCGGCAGTCAACTTCCGACGCCGCCTGCGAGCGCGCTGGTGTCAGCTTCCCGAGCTGAGGCGAGGCGCGTGTGCTGCTGCGAATGCCTTGGCAAGGGATAGCAGTCGAAGGTTTCCGTCGATGCCGTCGGTTGCGATCGTCACTTCCAGATTGCCCCCTTGGGGCACGCTCTCGATATCCACCCATGCGTTGGGCAGCCAGAAGGGGTCATTCGGCAGCGATGCAAGGGGCTCGTGCCCAAGTGTCATTCGGGCACAATGGCACTGCAGGCTCCTCAGCATGAGACTTGAGCTCACCGACTCGGGGACGCGGACGAGGAGCTTGACGCCCTTGATGCGTCTGTCGGTGCCAGTCCTGCCGTTGTGCATGTAGCTGTAGACGGGGTTCACGGCCAGTACGATCATGGACTCGACCAGTCTCACATCCTTCCCATTCGATGTGTCGCTGTCACACTGGAGATGCTCCATCTCTTTCGCCTGCGTGGCTGGCGTCACCGTCGCGCAGTCAGGCGTCCCGAGAATGGTGAGGATGCTCGACACGGCCAGTACTTTGCCCATTGATGAAGTATTGGAACCAAGATCACGCATGCCAGAACCCACAACAAACCTTTTTTTAGTTTGCCGGATAGTGGTGTTAAAATGACATTAAAAATGCGTCCGATCCTCTAGACGACGTAGGAGCTGGCTTCTGCCGAGTGCTTGCGATGCGCGAGCATAACAAGGGCGGGCTGGAGCAGACGCGGCAGGATGACCAGGGCGAGCGCCCCACCAATGACGACGATAGCCAAAGGCTTCTGGGTTTCCGAGCCGATGCCGCGCGAGACAGCGGCGGGGAAGAGCCCCAACATTGCGACGAACGTCGACATCAAGACCGGCCGCAGCCTCCGCTGCGCGGCCACGCGTGCGCTTTCCTCGGGCGTATGGCCGTTTTCGCGCAACTGACGGGCGTAGGTGACGACCAGCAGGGCGTCCTGGACCGCTACGCCCAGGATCGAGATGAATCCCATGGCCGCAGAGATAGAAAAGTCGGTACCCGTGACGTAGAGAGCGACTATGCCTCCGCTACTGGCCACCGGAACGCCAAGCAAAACGATGAGCGTGTCACGCCAGTTCTTGGCCGAGCTGTACGCGAGGAAGCCGATGATCACCAGCGTAAGGGGAATGATGAGCAACAGACGCTCGGTGGTTTCGCGCAGCTGGTTCATTTCGCCGTCCCACTCCAGATGCGTGTCGTAGGGCAGCTTTACCTCGGCGTTGATCTTTGCCTGCGCTTCGCTGATGGTCGAGCCGAGGTCTCGACCGCGCACCGAAAACTTCACGGGCACGTAGCGCTTCAAGTCCTCGCGAAAGACTACCGACGGTCCCTCTTCCTCGACAACCTCGGCAAGCTGACCGAGCGGAACCTGGGAGCCGTCTGGCGAAGCCACGAGAATATTGCGAATCGAGCGCACGTCGCGGCGGTACTGCTCCGCCCAGCGGAGAATCAGATCGAAGTGCTTTTCGCCCTCGAACACCTGGGTAATGACCTGGCCGCCGATGGCGGCCTGGACAACAGCCGCCACGTCGCCCGTGTTGAGGCCGTAGCGGCCAATTTGGGCCCGATAGGGAGTAATGCGAATGGCTGGTTGGCCAAGGGATCGGAAGATCCCGAGGTCCTGCACACCAGCCACCCTCTTGAGCACGTCCTGGATCTCGATGGCCTTGGCCTCGTTGACATGCAGATCCGGCCCCATCACCTTGACGGTATTTTCGCCCTTCACCCCAGACATGGCCTCCTCGACGTTGTCGGCAATGACTTGGGAGAAGTTGAATACGACGCCGGGGAATGCCTTCGCGAGATCCTGTTGTATGTCCTGGGTCATTGATGCCTTTGTGAGGCCCTTGCGCCATTCGCGCGTGGGGCGGAGCGGTGCCAGGAGCTCGATGTTGTAGAAACCGGAGACGTCTGTCCCGTCGTCGGGACGGCCGAGCTGCGAGATCACGGTCTCGACCTCGGGCCGGCGCTGCTGTTCCCTGGTGCAGGTGGCGCCTTCGTCGGTCGGGCATCCGCGCACGATGGCGCGAATGCGTCCGACATAGCGGGCCGATTGTTCGAGGGAGATGGAGATGGGCAAGGTCGCGCGGATCCAGAAATTGCCCTCCTCGAGCTTGGGCATGAATTCGCGACCCAAGAAGACCGAAGCGCCGAGGGCCAGCACCACCGGCACAAGGCCGATCGCAATGGCGGCTCGCGGACGGCGCAGCGAGAATGAAAAGAGCGGAGCGTAGAGTCGGTTGAGGAAGCGCATGGCCGCGCTCTCATGTTCTTCGTGCGCCCCTTCGTGCATACGAAGCAACCGCGAGGAGAGCGTGGGCGTGAGGGTAAGCGCGAGCAGGATGGCGCCGCCGATGGCGAAGGCGTAGGTGTGCGCCATGGGGGACATGATGACGCCGGCCACACCGGTCAACGTGAACAGCGGAATAAAGGCCACGGCGATGATCAACGTGGACGCGAACATGGGAGGACCGACCTCGCGAGCCGCCGCCACCACGCGCTCGACGGCGCTGCCGCCCTTGCGCATGAAATTGACGAAGATGGTCTCCATCATGATGACCGACGAATCCACAACGATACCGAAGTCCACGGCGCCGAGGGAAATCAGGTTGGCGGCCGTACCAGTGGCCACCATGCCGGTGAAGGCAAACAGAAGAGCGAGGGGAATGTTGATCGCCGTGATGAGGGCCGCGCGTAGGTTGCCGAGAAACAAGAGGAGCACGAGGGTGACAAGAATCATTCCGACCAGAAGATTCTCCATCACGGTGTGCGTGGTCAGCTTGACCAGGTCGGCCCGATCATAAACCGGCTCGATATCGACACCTGGGGGCAAAACGCGGTTCTGATGAATGTAGTCCACGCGATCGTGAATGCCCCGTACGGTCTTGAGCGACTCTCCGCCGTAGCGCATGAGCACGATGCCTTCGACCACGTCGGGCTCGTCATCCTGGCCGACGATGCCGAGGCGAGGCGCTGCGCCGACGCTGATGGTGGCCACATCGCGCACCCTCACCGGCACGCCCTTGGCCGCCGTGACCGTGATGTCGCCGATATCCTGCACGGATCGAATCAGGCCGACTCCGCGCACGTCGAAGGATTGATCCCCGAGCGTTAGGCGCTGCCCGCCGACGTTCTGGTTGGCATTGGCGATGGCGGCCTGCAGTTGCGACAAGGCGACACCACGCCCGCGCACACGATAGGGATCGACCTCGACCTGGTACTGTTTGGTCAGGCCACCGAAGCCGACCACATCGATAACCCCCGGGACCTGACGGAACTGCTTTTCCAGAATCCAATCCTGCACCGTCTTCAGATCGGATAGTGAATAGCCCTTGCCCACCACTTTGTAGCGGTAGAGCTCGCCAATGGCGCTCCAGGGCGAAAGCTCGGGCGAGACTCCTGGCGGCAGCGTCACGAAGTTGAGCTGGTTAAGCACGCGCTGCTGTGCCGTGAAATATGACGTGTCCCAACCGAAGTAGCATTTCACGTCGGCCAGACCGAAAAGGGACTGGGACCTGATGTGTTCGAGTCCCGGCATGCCGACGAGCCCTGTCTCGAGGGGCAGGGAGACGTAGCGCTCGACCTCCTCGGCGCTCCAACCTTGAGGTTGGGCGATGATCTCGATCATGGGCGCAACCGGGTTGGGATAGGCCTCGATGGCGAGAATCTTGTAGGAGTAGAGGCCAATGCCGACGAGGGCCAGCACGAGCACGACCACCAGAATCTGGGCACGAACGGCCGCTGCGACCAGTTTTGCAATCATGACTAAAACATCGCCGAAAGCAGGATGGCTCCGCCGGTGATGACCTTCTCGCCCGCCGCGATGCCACGGACCACGGGCAGATAGTCGCCGCCTAACTCTTCATTGACCCAAACCGGACGCCGTTCGAAGCGCAGTCGCCCGTCGGGGGCTTTGCCGAGCTCGATGAAAACCATGGTTTGGTCTCCGATGTGCAGGATTGCACTTCTTGGAATTGCCAGCGTTTGCTGCCGATCCACGGCCAATGCGGCCGTTGCGTACATTTCAGGCTTGAGAGCGCGATCGGCGTTGTCTAGCTTGCAGCGAACCTTGGCCGTGCGGGTTGCGGGATCCAGGGTGTCGGAAACCCAATCGGCCACGCCTTTGAAGACACGGCTGGGATAAGCGACGCCTTTGACCAGGCACTCGGTGCCCTGCTTGACTCGGCCGAGATCCATTTCGAATAGATCGGCCATGACCCACACGGTGTCGAGCTCGCCAATGGTGAACAGCTCGATGACGGTGCCCCCGGAGTACTGCCCTTGAACTTCCGCACCGGGATTTACATTCCGCGCGATAACCTCGCCACCGATGGGTGCTCTCAAAGTGTAGCTCTGCGTTCCCGCTTTCGCTCCGCCGGAACGCAGGAGCTGGGCCTTCTTCTTCGCCCGCTGCAGCTCGGCCTTGGCCTTGGAATAGTTCCCCTGCGCGGCCTCTAAATCGCGTTGCGATCCCGCGTGAACGTCGAAAAGTTCCTTTTGCCGCCGGAAGTCCTTTTCGGCGGAAATGAAATCGGCCTGCGCTTTTTCGACGTCCGAGAAGGCGCTACCGACATCGGGCGAGTCGATGGTCACCAAGGTGTCGCCCTTGTTCACGCGCTGTCCGGGCTGTGCTTCGATGCGAATCACGCGTCCGGTCACCGGGCTCATGACGTGCGCTACCTTTAGGTCGTCGAAGGTCACACGACCGCTGGTCACGACCAAGCCCCCGACCGGTTGTGGAGCCAATGGCTCCGCAACCAATTTGGCGGCCGAGACTTGGTCAGGCCAAAGCCAAGCTTCGGTTGCCGGTGGATCCGTCGATCGGCCATGGTTGCCCTGACCTTGGCCACCACCATGGCAGGCGCAAAGTAGCGCGGTCGCGAAAGATGGGAAGGTCCACGGCTTCACAGGCTCATCTCCTCTCCTACGGCTTGACCAATGAGCACGACAGCTTGCCAGTAGTCGGCGAGATCGCTTTCGTAGTCCAGCTTGGTCGAAATAAGAATTCGTTGGGCATCCAGGTACTCGAGCAGAGACGCCGCGCCCTTCTGATATTGCAGTTGCACCAGGTCACGCGTGCGCTTGGCGTGTTCCAGGAGCTCGCGCTCAGCACGCTCGACTCGGCCGCGAGCGGATTTGAATTGGGTAAATGCGACTTGAACGTCACTCAGGACTTGCGCCTCGGTCTTCGCCAACTGGGCTTCCTGCATGGTTACATCCGCTTTTGCTTTCACAATCTCGCCCTCGAATCGATAGACAAGGGGTGGGGTCAAGGTCAAACCGAAGCTGAAGGTCGGGGGATTGATGGCGCTTGTGTAGCTGCCTTGCCCGCTTACGCCCACCGACAGCGCAATATCGGGAAAACGAAGGCGCCGGCTCGACCGAAGCGACGCCTCTGCGCGTTCGCGGTTGATTCTTGCACCAGCCAGATCAGGCCGCTGCCTTCGCGCCAGTCCGAAGAGCGAATCCACCGATGCACCTTGCAGCGCCCGAGGGACGACGTAGCTCGGCAACTCGGCGTCGACTTCGAAGACAGGGACACGCCCGCGCGCGCCCAACATGAAGGCGACCTGCGCATGGGCGAGGTTCAGTGCCTGCTGCGCGCGCTCGACTTCCTGGTCTGCCGTGAGCTTCTCTGTCTCGACCTTCAGTACCTCGACCTCCGAGATCGATCCGTGCTGATAGCGCGCCCGGTTCAGGTCAGCCACCCGCGAAAGGGTATCCTGCGCCTCCTTCTGGGTGGCAAGTGCCTGATGTGCAGCGACGGCGTCCAGGTAGGTTTGGCGAAGCAGCCCTTCGAGTGTACGGCGAGCATCCGCCTGGCCCTTGCGTGCAACGTCGAGCGCGAGAGCGGCCGCATTCATCCGCAAGCCGCGCTTTCCGGAAAATGAGTCGAAAATCGCCGATTGGTCTGAAACGCCGAAGCTCCATGCCAGATCCGAGCAGCCCGGTCCCGAACAAGCAAACGACCGCCCGACACCGCCAGAGAACGCCGGATTGGGTGCGGCACTTGCCAGCAGGCTGTCCCCGCGCACCCCTTCCACCGTGGCCTCGGCAAGGATGAGGTCAAGGCCATGCTCTCGAAACAGACGCAGGGCATCCGAGAGGTGCAATTGGGCGGGAATCTCGGTACCAGGCTCTCCCGCGGAAGCTAACGACGGGACGAGACCGAAAAAGATCATAGTACTGACCAATCCCGCGTGCGCCAGATGACTGCAGCTCATGGACAAGGCAAATCGACTTTCTGTTGACATTCCAAGTAGGTTCTCGCCAAGCAAAGCGGCACAGAGGAGCCCCTCCCATTACACGTGGACAGGGACCTGCAAAAAGGATGGGTGGCACCGCCGGAAGCCGACGGTCGAGACTGGCGGCTAGCCTGCCGCGCGATGCTGCGGCTCGCCGGTTTCGTTCACGATGGCTCGCACGTCGAGCCCGTGCCGCGCGATTTTTCTAAGGACGGTCTGGTACGAAATGCCCATGACCCGAGAGATCGCGACCCGCTGACCGTGCAACTCGCGAATCAGCATCTTGAGGTAGTCCCGCTCCACCTCGGACAGGCTCGGCAGCCTTCGAATCCTCTCATCGTTCCTGGTGGAGCTGAAGGGCACCGGCACTCTCCTGGTCTGAAAGTCGGCTCGTTCTTCGTAGAACACGATGGCCCCAGCGCCAATCTCGTCGGAGGTGGCGACGGCTATGGCACGCTCGACGATGTTGCGCAGCTCCCGGACGTTCGCCGCATAGTCGTGCGAAAGCAGCTTTCTTTCGGCCTCTGCGGAAAAATGCAGCTCCGGCCGGTTGAGCTTCTCCGCGTAGTGTTGCAGAAATCGCCGCCCTAGCTCAACAATGTCACCCGGCCGGTGCCGCAGCGGCGGGACAACGATCCTGCCCACGTCCAATGTATGAATCAACTCCTGGCTCAGTTGCCTCTGTTGCAGAAGCTCACCAACACTCAGTCTCGAGCTTGCGATAATCCGGACTGGTTGCCTTGACTGAACGCGGCTGTTCAAGATCCCGCTGATCCAAGCCTGCCCGGCTGGCCCGAGGCTCTCGAGATCCTCGACCAGGATGGTGCCGTCCGAAACGCCGGCACGCATGTCGTCTGTTCTTACCTGGCCCGCGGGGAGAATGCGGAAACGCCTACTGCACGCCACGGGATCTTCGTCATGCAGCAGGCGGGCGAGCTCGGCCAGGCCCAAGCCTCGCTCGCCCTGCAGAAGGACCGGCGCGCCGGCAAGCCTGGCCAGATGGCGGGCCGAGCGAACAACCCCTTCCAGGCTGGGAGAATCCAGCAACCAGCTTCCCGGCACCTGAATGGCATCTGCGGCAGCCCGCCGAAGCTCGATCGCTCGACAGCTGCTCGAAGTGGCTATTGATTCGGGCGACTGGGCCAGGAACAAAGTTGGTGCCATGACGACTCCTTGCTCGGTCACTTACGCGTTCGAAGACGGTTCACTGTCCTCCGTCCGGGGACGGTGCAGGAGCAGGGCATGCGCTTCCGTTACAGTTCGGGTTGCTGCTCGAGGAAGCAAGCGGAGGGCAGCAATAGGCCTCTGGACAGGCGGGAGCCGAAGGCGTCTGACAGGTGAGTCCAGCATTGCATTCGTCTTCGTTGTAGACGGGGCTAGAAGTGCTGATCAGATTCGGGTTACAGCGGTCTCCCTCCCCCCCACCTTTGCATCCGAAGGAAAGGGCAAGGGAGCCGATGGCTGCGGCAACGAGCACAATGCGAGAGAGAAGTGACTTGCGATTGACTGAAGATCTCATGACATTTGTCTCCAATGGTATTTCCATAATTCCAATTAGAACCGCGTGAGCGCCGCGAAAATGATGCGGTTGTCCGTCTTGACCAGGTCCGGCTGCCAGCCAGCCGGGGTCGTGGTGTTGCTGTAGCCGTCGGGTGAGGTCACGCCGCCGTGGCCGGCGAAGTACGGCGTATCGGACTGCCGATGATTGAATTCCACGTCGAAGGTAAAGAGCTCTGTCGGCATGTACTGAATGCCGGCCTCATAGTCCCAGGCATTGAATTTGGTCCCGGCGTTATAATCGTAGGGAGAAGTCGCCGGGGGGACATTGAGCGGCTGCCCGATGAAGGTTGGCGAGGCATTACCTGTGGGGGCCAGGACAAGGTAGCGGCCCGGATTGTTCATGAAGCCGCCTCCCACTGTGAAGGCAAACTTGTCTCCGAACGACAGTCGATGGTAGGCCATTGCGCTCAGGAAGTGCTGGGTGCACGGCGTCGACGAAGTGCAGTGTCCTTCGGTCCCGCTGCCACCAAACGGGGTCACACCAGCGCCGCTTTCGAAGCCGAGATCGGCTGTGATCGAGAATGCCGCACGGGTCAGATATGGGGCGGCGGGATTGGCGAAATACCTAATCTGGACGCTGTTGTCGCTGTGAAAGCGTATGCGTCCGGGAGCATCTTGGGTGTCCCAGCCGACGTACTCGTTCGAAAGCACGGAAATCCACTCCTCCGGGCGCCAAAGTATCTGCGTGCCGAAGCCAGGCAAGGTGTTGAATTTCCCGTAGGTCTGCCAGCCGTTGATGAGCCATAGCTCGACCTTGAGCCTGTCGGTGGGGAAGGTCTGGACGCGGATACCGTTGAAGAACCATGGGGTGTTGTCAGAGGTGAACGATGGCAGATACATCCAGTTTTCGAAGTTGTCATAGGAAAATAGCCCTACGTAGGACATGAAGACGCCGGCGTCGATGTTGATACCGTTCCAGACATCGAGGTGGTAGCCCCCATAGGCCTCGCTAACGTAGCGCATTGCCGTCTGTAGGTCAAACTGGCCACGGTTTGTGCTGCCATCATTACGAGGAACCAGCGTTGAGCGGACGCCAAATTGCGTCATGACGCGGGCACGGGTGGCTTCGTAGTGGAAGTCGCCGCCGAAGCCCAAGAAGGCCAAAGTGAACTCGTTGTTGCGTGACAAGGCGGTTGAGCCTACAACGGTGTTGTCGATGGGCGCATTCTGCGATGCGGTATAGTTCACATCGATCAAGACCTCGGGGGTGAAGTACTTCGTATCGAGAACCGCTTTGTGCTGTCGACTATTGCCGTTCAGCCAGGTGAAGTCGCCGTAAGCAAAGGGCTCCGCCGGTCCTTGCGCTGGAGGCGCAGCGGCCGGCTGCTCGGCTGGTACGGCGGGCGACGCTGGCGCTGGGGCCGGCGGTAGGGCAACCATAGCAGGCTTGGGCTGCTCCAGTGGCGCCCCCCCAGCCGAAGATTCGGGCATATCGTTGCTAGGCTGGCCAACTGCCGTGCCCGCAAGCGCGACAGACGACAACAAAATACAAGCGGACATTTTCTGGGCTCGTGAAATCACCTTAAATCCCCTTTCTTTGGAACAATATGGAAGTCGTTGGAATTGATTCGGGACGGAAGCGGTTGGATCAAAAGGCCACCTCTGCGCTTGACGGGTCTAGCTTGGCCAGGCCCTGACATGCCTTGCCGCACTCAGGGTATTCCAAGACCAGACGGGGCTGGCTCGAACAGAAGTCGCGCATGGCCTCAGGGCTTTGTGCTTGGGAGCAGACCGCTTGGAGGCCTTTGAATAGACTAGCCGGGAGGGCCTGGTGGCTGCCGCTCGGCAACTCACGGATTGCGCGGGGCTCCCCCCTGCTGCTCAATGCAAGGAGGATGGCAACTGCGGAAAGCCCTGTGGCGAGCGCGCTCCACTTAGCCCAGCGAAGACGAGGGCTGCGACGCGAAGGATGCAAAGAAGGTGCGGATTGGAGAGGTAAGGATTGAGATGTGGACATCATGACATCACCTGTTCGCATTAGTTGTGCCAGCATGCAGCCGCCATTAGCGCGGGCATGGCAGATGCGGGAATTGCGTCGTGCAAGGGTTTGGCGGCTATCGCGTTGCAAGGAGCAAGAGCCACAGCACACTTCTTCTGGGCGCTTGTGGTGCGATCGAGAAGTGAGTGTATTCGCAGCCGAATGTGTCTTGAAATCAAAATGCCCTCCATTGATGGGATGTCTTAATTGCTTTTGAACGCCTTATTGATGACCAACCGTAACAAGTGGTTAGTTAAAAGAGCATTAAAACAGGGCGCGCGTGGGCTGGCGCATGCAGGATTTTCCTCATTGAAATTCACACGATACAAGCCGGAAATACCGTGCAGATTCCAAGGGACATACTCCGCCCTAATTGCAGCTTGCAATGCAGGTGTCAGTACCAACAGATAGGGCGAAGAGCGTGCCTAGCGCCTCTCAAGGGCCCGGCGGCAAGACACCCACTCGCGCCACCCATGAGTCGACGACGGCGACTCTTGGCGCATGGGATGACGGCGAGCTGACCGTCGCGTCCGCCCACCAAAGTCTAGCCAGAAGGGGAATTATCCTACGGCTTCGATCGGCGTAGTCCCCGCGTCGATGATGCTCTTAACATCGAGTTGGTGCTTGGCAATCATTCGACTTACGGTTGGGTAGGAGACTCCCAGCGCGCGCGAAATTTCCGTGCGCCGTCCCCTGAACTCTCGGATCAGCAGGACCAGATAGTCCCGTTCCAACTCCGCCAGGGTTGGGACTTGGGCGGATTCTCGCTTGCGCGTCGTCGTTGCAGCGAGAATAGGTTCAATCACCGCCCGCCTCGCCTCGAATTGATCGAACAGGATAATGGCGTCTTCGCCTACTTCGTCCGAGGTCGCCAAGGCTGCCGCCCGCTCCACGACGTTGCGAAGCTCGCGAACATTGGCAGGGTAAGTGTGGCCCAAGAGCTTGCGCTCTGCCGCGCGTGAGAATCGTAGCAGCGGCCTGCCCTGCCACTCGGCGTAGTGACAGAGAAACCGACGCGCTAGTCCCAGGATATCCCCCGTTCGTTCGCGTAGGGGCGGCAGCACGATCCTGCCGACATCAAGGGCGTGGACCAGCTCCTCATGGAGGCCTGGGTGACGTAACAGATCCCCAATGCTCATGCGAGATCCAGCAATGATGCGCATGGGACTATCGGATTCCGACCGACTAGCAAGCAGTTCCTCTATCCACGCCTGTGCTAGTACCGGGAGATTCTCGATGTCTTCGATGAAGAGCGTGCCGTTGGGGGACCAACCGCGCATGTCCGGCCGAGCCGCGAGGTGCGCCGCCATCATCTGAAATCGTCCCATTCGGGCGATTGGATCCGCATCGTGGATCATCCGCGCCAACTCTGGAACCCCGCTGCCACGCTCGCCTTCGATCAGGATGGGCGCTCCGAGGGCCCGCGCAAGCCTTCTGGCCAGGTCCATCACGGTGGCTAGTCCCGGCGAATCGAGTAGCGAATGCCCAGGCATCTCGCCGGCAAGTCCCGCGGTGCGCCGAGCTTCGAGCGCATGCGTTGTCCGCGAATCTGACTCGGGCTCGGATGAAAGCAATCTCATGGATCCCTCACGCTTAACCTAGCAAAGGGCTAGTTAAGATCTTATTAAAAGAGTCCTGTCGAATTTGTCCATTGGCTCGTCATGCAGCCGACGCGTTCAAACGGTAACCGAGGCCGGTTTCATTGAGGAGGTATTTCGGATTCGCCGGATCGGACTCCAGCTTTCTGCGAAGCGAGTGCATATAGACGCGGACGTAATCGTCCTTGCGCTGATACGCCGAACCCCAGGTTTCCTTCAACAGCACGTCCGTGGCGACCAGGCGGTCGAGGTGCCGCGCCAGCGTCGCCAGCAGCCTAAACTCCGTGGGAGAAAGGTGAATCGGCTCCTTGCCTCGCAGCAGACTCCGGGCCTCGCAATCCAGCGCATACGGTCCGAAAGACACCGCGCTTCTCGGTCCATCGACCACGCGAGCATGATTGCGGAGCGTCGCGCGGATGCGCGCCCTCAGCTCGGGAACCGAAAAGGGCTTGGTCATGTAGTCATCCGCGCCCGCATCCAGCGCCCTTACTTTCTCTGTGTCGTCTTGGCGACCCGACACTATGATGATCGGTGCGGCGCTGTTGGCTCGGATGGTCGGGATAAGCGCCAGACCGTCAGCATCGGGCAGTCCCAGGTCCAGTAGCACGAGGTCGGGGTTCCTGGTTCTCACCTCCTCGATGGCGCGCTGCCCGGTCGTGGCTTCTATCGTGTGATACCCATCGGTCTCAAGCGCCATCGAAAGCGAACGGTTCAAATTGCGGTCGTCTTCAACTACCAGTACGACCGGGCCCTTGTTCATGCGAATCCCTCCCGACAAGTTTTCAGAGAAGATGTTTTGCAAAAGGAAGGCCAACGCTTTAACGGCTTTCTAACCTGTGGCCAGCGGTGTTTCTCTTTGCAGTGGGACGCAAATTGCACGACGAAAGGATTGACGCCTTGCACTTTGCCGAACTGACCAAGCATTCATTCCGTCGTATTCAGCCGGTAACCTAGCCCCGCCTCGTTCACCAGGTAACGGGGTCGCGTCGGATCGGCTTCGATCTTCTGCCGTAAGGCATGCATGTAGACGCGCACGTAGCCCTTCTTGCCCTGGTGCGCCGCCCCCCAGGCTTCCTTGAGCAGGGCATTGGTCGTGACAACCTCGTCCGGGTGCCGCGCCAGGGTCGAGAGTAGCTTGAATTCGGTCGCCGAGAGCAGGACATGTTCGTCCTCGCGCAAAAGCCGCCGCCCCGAGAGGTCCAAACGGTAGTCTCCGAATGAAATAATGGTTCGTGGCGTGCTACCAACTTGGGCGCGATTGCGCAGCGCGACCCGGATACGAGCGAGTAGCTCGGGAATCGAGAACGGTTTCGTCAGATAGTCGTTGGCCCCCTGGTCGAGGGCCTTGACCTTGTCCGCGTCCTGTTCACGTGCTGAAACCACGATGATTGGCGCAGCACTATTTGCGCGCATCGTGGGAACCAGAGCCAATCCGTCCATGTCGGGCAGCCCCAGATCCAGGAGTATGACGTCTGGGGTTCGGGTGCGCACTTCCTCGATGGCTCGCTGGCCACTGCTCGCCTCGACCACGAGGTACCCCTCCGCCTCCAAACTGGTAGAGTACACGCGCAGCATTTTCCGATCGTCCTCCACGATGAGCACCGAAGTCGGACTCGTCACCGCCGCCATGCCCACTCGCCTTCACTCAGCTCTGCCTCCACGACGATAGGCGATGTGCGGCCGAAAGGATTCATTGGCTCAGTCAACGGGCTTTGAGTGACGCTGTCTTCACACCTCCTGGTGGCGAGACAAGCGCGTAGGATCGCTGCAGAATCGCCTGAATCGCGTCGTCATTGACCCCTCTTACGGAAAGCTCGAACCCCGCGTAGACCTCCTTCACGCCCACAGTCGTCCCAGCTAGGATGAACGGATCCAGCGCGGAATCGTACCCGGCCAGTCGTCCCGATCCAGCCATGGCGACGTGGCAGCCGTTCACGCGTTCGAGCCACGGAACGGAGATCTCGGGAGTCGCCCTCAGTTTGATGACTACCCCGTCGGTGTGGCTGTACTTGGCCTTGCCGGCGAACCGGAACTCATTGAGCGGTGTGACACTGACGATGTTTTCGCGAAATGCGAGAAGCCCCATTGCGCGCTCTTTGGCGGGAACTCCGGCACAGATGTCCTCCGCGCCATGCGCTGCAGTTGCAATGCTGCAAGCCCCAGTAATGACGGCAACAGCGAGCAGTGTCCTTACTCTGGTGGTCATGGTGAATCCTCCTATTTCCAGCCTCATTCGAGGCTGCGATTAGGATTCGCCATCTTTGAGTTAAATGGACGTTAAAACCCGGGACAGCTAAGGGCAGTAGCAAGGATTTTCGTTGCCGCAATTTGCACGATACAAACTGGAAATACCGTATGAACTGCAATAGGCCTACTGGGGCAAGGTGTCTTTGGGAGTGGATGTGTGTGCCCCCGATCGGCAACTCGCCCTCAAATCTGGTATTCAATCGGTATCCTAAACCGGCCTCGTTCACCAAGTAGCGAGGACGCGCCGGATCGGCTTCGAGTTTCTGTCGCAGGGAATGCATGTAGACGCGAACATACCCCTTCTTGTCCTGATGGGCCGCCCCCCACGTCTCCTTGAGGAGTACATTGGTCGTAACCACCTCGTCTGGGTGCCGCGCAAAGGTCGCGAGCAGCTTGAACTCTGTAGCCGATAGTGAAACTTGCCGGTCCTCGTGCATGAGCCTCCGCCCCGCCAAATCCAGGTGGTAATCCCCGAACGCAATGATGGTTCGAGGCGTGATCCCCACCTGGGCGTGACTGCGGAGAGCGACCCGAATGCGCGCCAGCAGCTCGGGAAACGAAAAGGGTTTCGTCAGATAGTCGTTGGCCCCGGAGTCGAGCGCCTTGACCTTGTCCGCGTCCTGCTCGCGCGCGGAAACCACGATGATCGGCGTTGCGGTGTGCTCGCGAATCGTCGGTACCAACGCTAATCCGTCGATGTCGGGCAGACCCAAATCCAGGAGAATGATATCGGGGTTTCGCGTGCGTACTTCCTCGATGGCGCGATGGCCGCTGCCGGCCTCAATGACGTCGTAGCCCGCGACCTCGAGGCTGGTTGCGAATACACGCAGGATTTTCCAATCATCCTCGACGATCAATACCGAGGTTCCGCTTGTCACCGCCCCCATGCCCACGCGCCTTCGCTTGGCTCGTCCTCCATCGTCATCGGTACCCCGATCGCGATAGGTAAGGTGAAGTGCACTGTCAGCCCACCGCCTGGAGTTGCTATGGCCCACATCTTGCCGCCGTGTGCCTCCACGATCCCGCGTGCGAGGGTAAGCCCCAGGCCCAGCCCGGAACCCGAGTTGTCCCCAACCCGGAAAAACTTTTCGAAGACGCGCGCTAGGTCCTCGGTGCTGAGGCCCTTGCCGTGGTCGGTCACCGACACCAGAACATCGTTCTCGTCACGCACGGAGATGCTGATTTCGATGGGCAAGTCATTCCCGGCATAGGCAAGCGCGTTGTTAACCAGGTTCACCAATACCTGTTCGATAAGCGTAGCGTCGATCTCGATCAAGGGTAGATCCTTCTGCAAATCAGTACGCAGCCGCCAGGCCCCCTGCCCTGTCCGTTCTTCCACTCGACGGAGCACGCTAGCAACCACCTCCTCAAGACTCTCCCACTCGCGATTCACGCTCAGCCTTCCCGCCTGCAATCGCGTAACGTCCAGCAAGCTCTTGAGCAGCTCGCTCAGGTGACTCGCCTCTTCGTTGATGAGACGCGCCATTTCGGCGCGAGCAGCAGTCTGCAAACGCTCACCATGCTCCACCAGCGTGCTTGATGCCGATGTGATCACGGTTAGCGGCGTGCGCAGATCGTGGGAGACCGCACTCAGAACCGCATTACGAACTCGCTCGGTTTCCGCTTCGATCTCCGCAGCGTGCTTTTCCTCGAACAGCAGGCTCCGCTCGATAGCCATCGCCATCTGCCGGGCCATAGACTCGATAAGCGATGATGGCCCAACCACAGATGGGGCGTCTTTTTCGTAGGCTCGAATGGCCAGAACGCCGATGCACCCGCGGGCTGCCATAAGGGGGAAATGGAAAGCGTCGGAAGACGATCGGTTCCGAGTGCCTCGACCGGACGCTTCCAGGTGACTCATGGCCCAATTGGCGGCGTCGATCTCCTCTACCGGAGGGGCCACGCGACCGCCGCTGGAGAAGACATCAACGCCACCGCCGTTGCGAATCAAAAGGCGCGCCGTGACCATAGCCACGGTCTCGATTTGACGAAGCCCCGCGATGCTCAATTCGGCCATCGAGCGGGCGTCCGCCAGAGCCTTGGCCAGTGCGTACAGCGACTCGGTTTGGCGCTCGCTATGGCGTGCCGCACGCGCCTGCTTGCGCAACCGTTCGTTAAGCGTGCTGGCCAGGATCGCAACGCCGAACATCGACACCTCCGTTAGCAAATCACGGCCATGGTAGATGTTGAGGCTCCCATAAGGAGCCAAGAAGAAGTAGTCAAAGCACAGTGCGCTCGTAATCGCTGCCACAATTGCCGACCGGTAACCAAACCGCATAGACACAAGAGCGATGACATAAAGATAGCCTATTGCGGTGTTGGTGAGATCCTTGCGACCGCCGAGCCAGAGCCCCAAAGCGGTCGCCGCGCCGGCCACCACGATCCCCCCAAGGTCGCGTGCTAGGGCCCCGCGCGACCACCAACTCCTCTCTTCCAATCCAGTCCACATGATCTTTGACATCGCTTTGCTTGCCGATAGCTTTCCCAGCCAGCTGCGGGGGCGCACCTTTCTTGCGCCCCCGATTGAAGTGCCAGTCGAAGCAGATTGTTGCTGGTTTAGCGAGATTCCAGAGACGCTGTCTTCGTACCTCCAGGCGCGGAGATAAGCGCGTAGGACCGCTGTAGGATCTCCTGGACCGATTCGACGCTCGCCCCCTTCACCGACAGCACATAACCCGCGTAGACCTCCGTCGCTGCGACGGTGGTTCCGGTCAGGATGAATGGATCCATTGCCGCATCGTTCCTCGGCAAGCGTCCCAATCCCGCCATCGCGATGTGACAACCGTTCACGCGCTCAAGCCAAGGAACGGAAACCCCAGGTGTCGCGCGCAATTTGATGACTGCCCCTTCCGTCCGCAGGTACTTCGCCTTTCCCGCGTAGTGGAATTCATTGAGTGGCGCGACACTGACAATGTTGTCGCGAAATGCGAGCAACCCCAGTTCCCGCTCTCTGGCCGGCACCCCGGTGCAGATGTCGTCGGCGACCGCAGCGTACTGCACCGCCGATAACTTTCCATTTGCTGCAGAAGCGCCGGTCTCGCCATAGGCCGCGGCCGTCATGGAGCAGGCTGCTCCTACCATAGCTACTGTGATCAATCTCCTTACTTTGATGGTCATGATGAATCCTCCTAGATTCGACCTCTTCTGAGGCTATACGTAAGATTCTTCAATTCGATTAAAATAGCGTTAAAAACACGAAGGGTATGTTTCAGGGGGCGACGACCGGTGGGAAGGAATACGAACCCCCGAGGCCAACAGCGTGCTCTTGGGTTCAGCCGCGGAAACACTCTTGGGGAATGGACCGGGCGCTCCAATGCGAAGAGCTCAAACACGCCAATAGGTCGAACGACGTCGATGTCACGACGTCCGATGCGCATCGCGCTGCCAGGGATCAATGCTGAAGGTAGATGGGAGTTGGGCTACTCGCAACCAGTGTCCGGGTCAATGAGCCTGAGAACAGCTCCTTGATGCGGGAACGCGCGAAGGCCCCCATCACGACCAAACCCGCGCCAATCTTGGTTCCGAACTCGACCAATGCATCACAGTCGGGCAGCACTGAGACGATGCTATGGGCGGTCGCCTTGATTCCCGAGGCGCGCAAACTGGCCGCCGCCTGCATCGCGATCTCCATGGCCTTTGCCCCGTCGTCGCCAACTGTTGCAATGTGGACTTCTCGCGACTGTGCAAGACCGCTTATTGCAAAGCTCGCCAAGGCTCGCTGGGCGACCCGGCCGCCGTCGTACGCAACCAAGACTCTTGGGCCAAGGGGTCCGGATGCACCAGTCGCGCCATTGGGAACAAGAAGGACCGGCCGACTGGCGCGACGCAGGATCTTCTCGCGCGTGGAGCGTATATCGCGCGCGGTTTCAAACTGAAAATCTGCCTCGCTTCCGATCAGAGTCAGGTCGTGGCGTTCGATTTCAGCAAGGAGGCTTTCCGCCGGACGCCCCACGATTTTGAGCACTTCCACCGGAACGCCAGCCGACCGGCAATGGCTTTCAAATGTGGCCAGCCAACCAGCAGCGCGGGTGCTCGCATCGACAAGCTGCGACTTGTCCCGAATGTACTCGAAGCTCGAACCGCTGATGCTGGTGGACCTGCCAGCATGAACGCCGGGCTCGTGGACGATGGCCATGCCAACGAGGTTGGCCTTTTGCTCGCGCGCGATCTTGATCGCGGCCAGGGTCGCCGCTTTGCTGCTAGACGAACCATCGATATAGACCAGGACACTCTTGATCATAGCTCTCCTCCAAAGCATTGGGCGTGCCATTGGATCGGCGCCCTATTCCCCGAGATTCGCAGCCCCTTCTTGCAGCTTGCATGGTCATCTATCCAGAGTCATTGCAACCATCCATTAAAACGGCGTTAAGAAGGTTGCCGGCGCGATCTGGGGCATAATTCGCCCCATGCTTCTCAAGATCGTCCAAGTTGGCGTCCCCGTGCTCCGCGGCGGCACGCGCCCTCTCACGCGCGACGAAATTGGGGGCGCTGAGATTCAGCAGCTCATCGAATGGATGCGCGAGACCATGCGCGAGGCACCCGGCGTGGGCCTGGCCGCACCGCAGATCGGGCTGCCACTGCGACTCGCGGTTATCGAGGACCTGGCGGACGTGCCAGACAAGGAGCGAACGCCCGTCCCATTCCACGTCATCATCAACCCACAGCTCACACTCGGCGCGGGGATCGTCGAGCACTACGAGGGCTGCCTCAGCCTCGAAGGTTTCCAGGCCCTGGTGCCGCGAGCGCAGGCCGTGACCGTCGACGCCCTCGATCACAACGGTGACCCCGTGAAAATCGAGGCCAGCGGCTGGTACGCGCGCATTTTGCAACACGAGATCGACCACCTGGACGGAACGCTGTACATCGACCGCATGCACACCCGCACCTTCGCCACCACCCGCAACCTGACCCACCTTCTCGCGACCTCAGGCGACAAGTAACACGGCGGTTTCAGTCCTTGCGGCGCAAGACCGCGGCGAAGAAGCCGTCGGTGTCGTGCACGTGGGGCAGCAGGCGCAGAAAGGTTTCGTCGCCTAGCGCGGCGGCGCGGGCCTTGCCCCAGATTTCCTTGAGCGGCATGACCACGAAGTCGGGACGCTCGCGCAAGAAGCGCTCGACGACAGCGTCGTTCTCTTCGCGCAGGACGGAACAGGTGGCGTAGATCAAGCGACCGCCGCTGGCTACAAGAGGCGCATAGGCGATGAGCAAGGCGAGCTGATCCGCCGGATAGGCGTCCACGGCTTTGGGCGAGAGCCGCCAGCGCGCCTCTGGATTTCTGCGCAAAGTGCCGAGGCCCGAGCAGGGCGCGTCGACCAGCACCCGATCCCAGGCGCCGAGCTTGGCCTCGCCTGGTAACTCGGGGCCGTTCACCTCGCGCGCGGCGAGGTTGGAGATCCCGGCTCGGCGAGCGCGCCGGCGCAACTCTTCCAGCTTCTTGCCATTGGTATCGAGGGCCAGGATGCGGCCCTGGTTGGCGAGCATGGCCGCCAGCGCCAGGGTCTTGCCCCCTGCCCCGGCGCAGGCATCGACCACGCGACTGCGCGGGGGTGGCGCCACGGCCTCGGCCACCAGCTGACTGCCCTCGTCCATGACTTCGAACAGTCCCTCGCGAAACGCGGTCAGGCCAAAGGCGTTCACGCGCGTCTCGAGGGTAAGGCCAACCGGCGAAAGCCGCGTGGGTTGCGCCGAGACACGTTCCTCGGCCAGGCTTGCCACCAGCGCTTCGCGCGTTCCCTTCACCGTGTTGGTGCGCACGCACATGGGCGCCCGCGTATTCATCGCCGTGGCCAGGGCCGTCGCGCCCGTCTCACCGTGGCTGTCGATGAAGCGTTGAAAAAGCCAAGTCGGCAACGAGACGCGCATGGCCTCGCGATCCACCCCGTCGCGGCCTGACAATCCCGCGCCCTCGGAGGCCGCTGCGGCCAGATCCAAATCGCGACCGGCCAGCCTGCGCGCGTCGGCCGACAGCGCTTCGACCGGAATTCCGTTGCGCGCTTCGTACACCAGCAGCTTCAGCTCTTGCCGCGCCATCGCCGAAATGATTTCGCGTCGTCCGCGCGACGACGACAGCATTTCCTCGACGATAGCCTCCAGGCGCCGCTCCCAGCGCAGAAGCCCGTAGACGGTCTCGGCCACCATGCGCCGGTCGCTGCTGGCCAGATCCCGGCGTTCGCGAAAGGCGCGCGCCAGGATGTCCGTGGCAAAGCCCCACTCGGCCCGCGCTTCGGCCGCGATTTCCAAGGTCAGCGCATGTGCCCGCTGGGAAAGGCGGCGCCCGATTTCTGACTGCTCTTGCATGAAGACGGCATGGTACCGCGGCGCGAACGCTTGCGCCGAATATCTCCGCCACATCAGGCCGCCGCGCCGCGGGACTGCTTGGCCCAAGCGTGCTAGGTTTTTCGCAGATGTCGTCTGAAGTTGCCCAGGAAGTCTATCGGGTGCTGACGGCCTGCCGATCCATCGAGCTCACCATGGCCGGTTTCTACGAGGAGCTGGCGGTTCTACACGCGGATGACGCCACCATGGCCCATCTGTGGAAGAAGACCGCGCGCGAGGAAATGAACCACGCGGCGCAGTTCTCGCTGCTCATCGACACCATGTCCGACACGGTGTCCGCGGCCCTGGCCGATCCCGCGACCTTGGACCGCGTTCGCCGAGCCGTCGAGAACACGATCGAGGAATACCGGCTTCGCCATCCGTCCGCCCGCGAGGCCTTGGTTGCGGCCATCGATTTCGAGGAATCGATGAGCGCCCTGCACGCTGACCAGATCCTGGTTTTCACCCATCCGCAATGCAAGCAGTTGCTCGCCGCCATGATGGCCGCCGATCGTGGGCACGTCAGCACGCTTCGCGCCGCACTCTCGAAACTGAACCAACCTAGGTTTTGACCTTTTCGCGCCAGAAGGTGCCCACGCCACCTTGGGTCGCGATCGACTGGTCACCGCGCGAAAGCAGCTCCTCTTTGTCCAGGATGGCCTCGGCCCGACGGATGGTCGGCCAGGCGTGCAGCTTGGTGTCCATGCGAATGGCGTCGCACGGGCAAGCCTCGACGCACAGGCCACACACCACGCAGCGAAGCTCGTCGATTTCGAAGATGCGTGGGCGCTTCTCGATGCCGCCGTCGGGGGATTCCTCGGGCACGATGGTGATGCAATGGGCAGGGCATACCGTCGGGCACATCATGCAGGCCACGCAACGAACTTGCCCATCCTCGCGCTTCATCAGACGGTGCAGTCCGCGGTTGCGCTCGGGATAGGCCTTCTTCTCCTCGGGATACGAAAGCGTCGCGATGTCGGTTTTCGACCGCCGGCCCAGGGTGTTGCCGACCCAATTCTTCATGAGGTGGCGGAAGGTGACCCACAGCCCCTCGACGATGGCGATGAGATAGGTTTTGCGCCGGATCCCGGCAGGCCGCTCGACGACTTTGACCGTGGTTGCCATGCGCCTACCCTCGCAGCAGAATCAAAAGTGCCGCCAGAACCACATTGGCGATGGAAATGGGCAGCAGGCGCTGCCAGCCCAGGCGCAAAAGCTGGTCGGCGCGCAAACGCGGCAGCGACCAACGGATGAGCAATTGGAAGGCGCAGAATAGGAACACCTTCAAGGACCACACCAGGACGCTGGCGAGAACGAACAGCGCATTGGGAATGGTCGCGGCGAGCGTCCCAGCGCCCGGGAAACGCCAGCCGCCGAAAAACACGGTGACCATGAGAGCGCTGCTGGTGATGATCTCAACGAACTCGCCCAGGAAGAACATGCCGAAGCGCATGCCCGAGTACTCGACGAAATAGCCGACGATTTCCGATTCACCCTCGGGAATGTCGAAGGGGGTTCGCTTGCTTTCGGCAATCGCGGAAGCGAGGAACAGCACGAAGGCAATGGCCTGCGGGATGCCGATGATGCCCCACTGCCAGGGCCAATTGCCCTGGGCATTCACCATGGCGCCCGGTTCGAGCGTGCCGTAGATGAGAAACATGGCCATCACGGCCATGCCCATGGTGACCTCGTAGGACATCATCTGCGACGAGGCGCGCATACCGCCCATCAGCGCCCATTTGTTGTGCGAAGCCCAGCCGGCCAAGGCCGCGCCGTACACCGCCAGCGAGGCGATGGCGAAATAGAAGAGCAGCCCGGCATCCAGACGAGCCGCCTGCAACTGGATGGGCGCCACGCAAGTGCCGGGCGCAACAACCTCGGTCATGCGCCCGTAGCACAAAGGCGCGCCGAAGGGAATGATGGCGCTGGCGATGAGCACTGGCGCGACGGACAGAATAGGCGCCAGCGCGAAAAGGAACTTGCTCGCCTGGGGGGGAACGAAGTCCTCTTTGAAGATCATCTTCAGTGCGTCGGCCACGAAATGCGGAATGCCCCACAGCGTGAACGGTCCGATGTTGGCGCGGTTGGGGCCCACGCGATCTTGCATCATGGCCGACTGCCGTCGCTCCATCCAGGTCAGGATCCCGGCCAATGGCATGGTGAAGAGCAGGATGAAGAACCCGCTCTTGGCCAGGGCCGCGACCGCTCGGAAGCTTGCCGACTCGTACGGCAGGATGCGCGCGACGAAATTGTAGATGCTGTCCAACATTAGTTGTCTCTTGTCTTGTCTCTCGTCTAGCCTCTCGACTCGCCGAAACGAAGTTGAACGGGTGGACTGGGCGGTCCGAAGGTGGCGCCCTTCATGAAGGCATGACGGTTCGCGGCCTCGGAAAAGACCTCGCCCGCCGACGCGTAGGCCAGGTCGATGCCCAACTCGCTGCCGAGCAGCGCCAGCGCGCGCCAACCGGGAACAACCTCGCCCGTGCATGGGATGGCCGCGTGAATGCGCTGAATCCGGCCGGCTCTGTTGGTGAACGACCCGTCCACCTCGGCCCAGGTGGCGATGGGCAGCACGACACTGGCGGCGTCGACCAGTGGGCCCTTATGCGAGGCCAGCACGACCAGCGCAACCGGCGTGGCGGCTGGAACAGCCAGGCCCTCGTTGCCCAAAACAATCACCGTGGTGAGCACACCCGTCGCCAGATCCAAGGCAAAATCCTTGAGCGTCCGCATCGGTGGCGGCACCATGCGCTCGAGTCCCGTGGTGTTCGGGTTCTTGTCCGCGTTCACCAGGATGGTATCGGACCAACCCAAGGGACGCCCACCGCCGTAGACGCGCGCGATGCCGAGGCCATCGAGCGCCAGGCGCAGCAGGGCGTGGATGTCTTCATTGGTGGCCTGGGACGAAAACACGACACCGACGCTGGCGGGGGCGCGCACGATGTCGGCGCGAAGCAAGCTCGCGGCTTCGGCCAACGCCGTATCCAAGGTGACCCGCCGTCCACCGGCCGATGGCAGCAGCACGCGGTTGTCGTGCACGGCCTTGTACTCGAAGCGGCCCTCATCGCACATCCAGAACTTGTTGACGGCCAGGTTCTCGCGCGGCACCAGCCGACGGATCTGGTTTTGTGAAGTGTGGATTTCGATGTTGCAGCCGGTGGCGCACCCCGGGCACACGGACGGAGTCGAAAAGAGCTCCCACGCTCGTCGCGAAAATCGAAAATCCTTGGAGGTGAGCGCGCCCACAGGACACACGTCGACTGTGTTGAGCGAGTAGGGATTGTCCAAGCGCTGCCCGGGCGCGGTGGTCAGGATCTGGTGGCTGCCGCGAAATGCCATGGTCAACTCAGGCGCCTTGGCCACCTCGTCGCACACGCGGATGCAGCGGGTGCACAGAATGCAGCGCTCTTGATCGAGCACGATGTGCTTGCCGACATCGACGACCTTGGCCTTGCGGACCTTGTCGCCCTCGTTGCGCGCAAGCATACCGTCCCAGTCGAAGTAGTGGCGTTGCAAGCTGCACTCGCCGGCCTTGTCGCAGATGGGACAGTCGATGGGGTGGTTGAGCAGGGTGAACTCGAGCATCTGGCGACGAACATCCAGCACCTTGGGCGAATTCGTCGTCACCTCCATCTTGTCGGCGACCGTGGTGTAGCAGGACGGCACCGGCTTGGGCGAGCCCTTGATATCCACCAGACACTGCCGGCACACCGCGGGCGAGGACAGTCCCGGGTGATAGCAAAAGAAAGGAATCTTGGCCCCCACCGACTGGCAGGCTTCGAGAAGGTTGGTGCCTTTGGGAAACTTGTGTTCCTTGCCGTCGATGTGAACGGTTACGGTTTCAGTTGGTGCAGAAGGTTCAGTTGCCATCTAACGATCGCACTCGCCACCGATCATGTTGATCATGCCGAAGGTCGGCACCACGTCGGCAATGAAGAGTCCGGGAAGAACCTTGGTTAGAACTGCCAGGTTGGCGAAGCAGGGCGGGCGCACGCGGCACTTCCAAGGCCGGCCCTCGCCGTTCGAGACGATGTAGAAGCCGAGCTCGCCGTTGCCGCCTTCGGTGAACGAGTAGATCTCGCCGGCCGGGACGTGCAGGCCGTCCATGATCAGCTTGAAGTGGGCGATCATGGCTTCGATGGTGTTGTAGGTCTCGCGCTTTTGGGGCAAGGCCACCCGCGTGTCGTCCACGATGATGGGACCGTCGGGAATCTTGGCCAGCGCCTGTTCCAGGATGCGCATGGATTGAAGGATCTCCTCCATGCGGCAGGCGAAGCGGTCGAAGTTGTCACCGGTGGAGCCGACCGGCACGTCGAAATCGAGGCGGTCGTAGACCAGGTACGGGTGATCCTTGCGCACGTCGTAGGCCACCCCGGTCGAGCGCGCCACCGGGCCAGTCAGCCCCCACCCCGCGACGTCCGCCTTGGCAATCACGCCCACGCCGTCCATGCGGTCGCGGAAGATCTTGTTGCGCGTAAGCAGCTTGTCCGCATCCGATAGCGCGGTCCGCGTCTTGGCGAGGATATCGCGCAGCTTGGCCGGCCAGCCCGAGGGCAAATCCGCGACCACGCCGCCGATGCGCACATAGCTGTGGGTCAGACGCGCGCCCGAGACTTCTTCGAGCAGCTCCCACAACCATTCGCGCGCCTTGATCAAATAGAAGAAAACCGTGAAGGCGCCCAGCTCCATCGCGCCGGCGGCCAGGCAAGTCAGGTGGTCGGTGATGCGGGAGATCTCGCCCACGATCACGCGGATATACTGCGCGCGCTCGGGGATCTTGTCCTCGATGTCGAGCAGCTTTTCCACCGCGATGGCGTAGCCCACGTTGTTGAGCATGGGCGACACGTAGTTGAGCCGGTCGGTATAGGGGAAGATCTGCGTCCAGGTGGCGTACTCCGATTCCTTCTCGAAGCAGCGGTGCAAGTAGCCAATCTGAATGTCCGCGGTCTTGATTTTCTCGCCCTCGACTTCGAGCGCGATGCGAACCGTGCCGTGCATCGCGGGGTGCGAGGGCCCCATCATCAAGGGCATGGACTCGGTGGGAAGATCCTTGTCGTCGTCGAAATCCGAGAGGTCTGACTCACCGAAAACGACCCGACGCCGCGATTCAAGCTGCATGGGTGCGTCCGCGGACATGGTTACACGCTCCCCGGAAGGCGCCGCAAAAGGGGCTGCCGCTTTTCTTTGGGGTAGTCCTTGCGCAGGGGGTAGCCCTGGAATTCCGGGTACATCAAGATACGCCGCAAATCCGGGTGCCCCTCGAAGCGCACCCCATACATGTCGAAGGCCTCGCGCTCGAACCAGTTCGCGCCCGGCCACACTGGAACCAGGGTGTCGATGACCGCCTGGTTTTCGGGCACCCCGGCGAGAAGGCGCACGCGATACTTCTTCTCGATGGAATAGAGATGGAGAACCACGTCGAAGCGCGGCTCGCTCGGCATGCGATCCACGCAGGTCAAATCCACGAACATGCTCATCTGCAACGCGGGATCGTCGCGCAGGAATTCGGCCACCTGCCGCCAAGCCGCGGGGGCAACCCTCGCCCACTCGTTGCCGTGCTGCGAGCCGCTTGCCAGGATCTCGCCGCCGGTGAATCGCTCGGCCAGTCTGTCGAGGACGATCTTCGCCATGGCCTTACGCCCCTGCTTTCGAAACCGGCCTAATCGCCGCGAGCGGGACATCGAAGCCTTTCTCCTGCTTGAGCACCACTTGGCTATGCCCTTCTCCGCGCTGGATGCGCTCCTGGAGCAGGACCAAAGCGTCGAGGGCCTGTTCCGGCCGTGGCGGACAGCCCGGCACGTAGACGTCGACTGGAATGACCTGATCGGCGCCGGGCATGACCGAGTAGTTCTGGTAGAAGCCGCCGGTCGACGCGCACACGCCGAAAGCGATGACCCACTTGGGCTCGCACATCTGGTCGTAGATGCGACGAAGGATGGGCGCCTGCCGCTCGGTGATGGTACCGACGACGATGAGCAGATCCGCCTGGCGCGGCGAGAAGCGCGGAAACTCGGCTCCAAAGCGAGCCACGTCGTACTTGGGTGCCCACAGGGCCATGAATTCCATCCCACAGCAGGCGGTGACGAAGGGATACTGGAAAAGCGAGTATTTGCGCGCCCAGTTGACGGCGTCGGCGAGTTTCGAGCTGTAGAAGGTAAGCGGCATGATCTAGCCCCAGCCGATGACGCCTTTGCGCCATGCATAGATGAGACCGACGAGAAGCACGGCCATGAACGCCAAGGCGGCCCCAAGCCCAAGGAAAGAAACGCCGGCGGTGCACACGCCCCCGCGCAGGGCGCCAGCGCAGGAAAGCTCGCGGTAGCTCACCGCCCAGGGATAGAAAAACGCGGCCTCGATGTCGAAAACCACGAACAGGATGGCCAAGGGGTAGAAGCGGACCGGAAAGCGCGCGCGGGGATCGCCCACCGGATCCGAGCCGGCTTCGTAGGTGATGTCCTTGGCCGCGCTTGGCCTACGTTCGCCGATGAATTTGGCGAGCGCCAGGAACTGCAAAGCGACGCCCACGCCTACCAAAAAAACAAGAGTGACTGCGATGTAATCCGAGCCCATGCTGACTGTCCGTGCGACGGCCTACATACTGTCCGGTCGAGGTCGGAACGTCAAATGAGGAGTTGAGCCCACGGGTTTGACTAAAAGCGTTCGGGTTCCTAATCTGTGCCTCCGATGCACCCCTCACGAACGCGACGATGGATTCTCATGGTGGCGCTACTTGCCGCAGCCTGCGCGGGCCTACGCGCGTATCCGCGGACCCAGGTAGCGCAGGCCGCCCCCGCCCTGCCTTCGGCGGCGGCGCACGAGGTCGACGACAACTCGCCACCACCAGGCGTCGATCTCAGCAAGCTCGACGAATTCGAGCGCAAGGTCTTTTACCGTGTAATCAACCGCGAGCCCTCGGCCTGCGGCAAGGGCCACAGCCTCATCTACTCGCTCAAGCACGACAGTGCCTGCCGGGCCTCGTTCTACGCCGTCCGCTACGTCGCACACCTGGTCGATTCTGGATTCACGGACTCCGAAATCGGCGAAAAGCTAGTGAAACGCTTCCGCACTCCTCGCTATTCGCGCATTGATGTGTCCGCGGCCCCCATCAAAGGCAACGCATCTGGCCGCGTCACCCTGGTCGAATTCGTGGACTACGAGTGCCCGCACTGCAAGCACGCCCAGACGCTGATGCGCCAGGTGGTCGAGGAGTATCCCAGCGACGTTAAGGTGGCATTCAAGCACTTCCCGCTCAGCGCGCACGCCAACGCCAGACTGGCGGCGGAGGGGGCCGTCGCGGCGCAAAAGCAGGGCAAGTTCTGGCCCTACAACGAAAAGGTTTGGGCCAATTCGGACAACCTGACTCCGGCTGTACTCGAGAAGGCCGCCAAGGAGGCCGGTCTGGACGTCGCACGCTGGAGAGTGGATCTCGAATCGGACTCGGTCAAGGGCCGCGTGCAGGCGGACAAATCCGAAGGCAACGACCTGGGCATCAACTCGACGCCCAGCATCTACATCAACGGTCGCAAGTACGAGGATCCGCTCGAAATCGCCAGCTTCCGCGACTGGATCGACGAAGAGCTGGGCCGCTAGCCCAAGACCGAAAGAAGACCGAAAGGCGGCGCTCCCCATGGCCGATCGCATTGTCGCCGACACCAAGTACCTGCGCATGATCGAGCGCGACGGCTGGTACTTCGTCGAGCGGCCCAATTCCAAGGGCGTGGTAACCATCCTGCCGCTCACCCGCGAGCGCAGTCTCATCTTCGTCGAACAGTTGCGCGTGCCGCTCGGCCGCAAGGTCATCGAATTCCCGGCCGGCCTGATGGGCGACGAGACCGGTCACGAGAACGAAGATCCCATCATCGCCGCGCGCCGCGAGCTGGTCGAGGAAACCGGCTACTCGGTGCAAGACCTCGAGCTCGTCGCCACGACCGCCACCTCGTCCGGCATGGCGAACGAATTCGTCCACTTCGTGCTGGCCTGGAACCTCGACCGCGTGGGTCCCGGCGGTGGCGTCGACAACGAGAATATCGTCGTGCACGAGGTGCCGCTGGACGACGCGCGCGCGTGGCTGCGCGAGCAAGAACGCGACGGGCTGGTGATTGCCGCCAAGGTGTTCGCTGGCCTCTACTTCGCCAACGAGCGTTGGGGCTAGGACTCTAGAATCGCCCTGCCATGCCAACGCCGGCGCCTTGCCGGTACGGAACCAATCCAACGCCGACCGAAGAGCCAAAATCTTTGCGAGTCCGCCCAAGGGCAGCGGAGTAGGAAGGGCTGTCAGGATCCTTCGCTGCTTTCCAGGTGAGTACGGCGTCGTCGACTATCGCGGCCATGGCCATGCCCACGAAGAACGCGTCCAGGGCTAGCGATCCGCCACAACCGTCCTTGTCACAAGTACCCGAATGCGCGACCAGGAACCCCAGCCCCGCCGCGGTGAGTGGGATGCCCGAGCGAAGGCCTAGGCTCAACCATGCGCTCCGCCCCTCGCCATTGGCCGCATGAATCAGCGGAGGAGCCAGCAAAAACGTGGGCACGGCGAACGAGGGCACGGGACTCAAGAGCGCCACCACAGACGTGGCATCGGCGATCATGAGTTGCCAGCCATACCACGTACGGCCCGGGCCCTCGCCGGAAGGTAGAGCTCCGGGCGCCTCAGGGATGTCCTCCTCCTCTTCTTCCGCTCGCGATTCGGCGGATGATGCCCCCAAGGCGCGGTCCCGTTCGGAACCTTGGGGTGAAGCAGCTGCCCCTGCCCCTCGACACTGAGCGGTCTGGGCGCGTACGCCAGAAAGCACAGCCAGTTTCTGCCCAGCACGATCGCGAAAATCCGCGGTAGCCATCTTGGGATCGCTCCCGGCCACCACCTCCACGATGGCGACCAGCTGCGCCTGGTTGGCAGCGCATTCCTCGACGGCCAGGTCGCGCGGTGACAAGGCTTGCGAATTGCGCATGATGATCACTTCGACGCCGCGACGTCGGGCCGCAAGGGACAATCCCTTGGCCGCCAATCGGGCATCAACCTCGGGAGTTCTCACCACGATGAGCACGCGCTGCACGCTGCTTGTCTGAAATAGGCTGTCGAGCGTCGGCGAGGCAAAGTCGAAGCAGCTTTCGTCATTGGCCTGCGCTTGTCCCGAACAGGCGAGCATGAGTGCGATCACCCCAAAGTACCGACCGCATAGCCCCATCGCGGTCGGGCCATGCAGGTGGCGAGCCAAGCCAGGTTTCACGACGCGACACTAGCCGCGTAGTCGAGGTGGCACAAGCGTGAAGCAGTCGGCGTCTTCTAGCGTCTGAATCCGCGCAGGATCTTCACGGTGCCGTCGGGGTCTTCAGCCACCACGGCGACCAGGGATGGACCGCTCTCGGCGTTCAGCACGGCACAAACCGGCCCGCTCAGGCCGCGCCCGCCGTCGAGCACGGCCCACTCCATGCGCTGGCCTCGAGCGAGCACCAGGGACTGGGCTTCGTCCACCAACACCCTCGGCAAGTGGGCGAGGGCTTCGAGCATTGACAGCGATGGCAGCGGACGCCCATCCGCCACACGCACGGCCAGCTCGTCGAGCGTGATGGCTTGCTCGATGCGGAACGGGCCCGAGGAGGTGCGGCGCAGCTCCGTGAGGTGGGCGCCGACGCCGAGCCGCGTGCCCAAGTCCGCGGCCAGCGAGCGAATGTACGTACCCTTGGAACAACGAATGCGCAAGCGGGCGCGATCGGGCCCCTCGAAGACCACCATCTCCAGCTCATGAATCGTCACCTTGCGCGCGGCTCGCTCGACGGTCTGCCCCGCACGCGCGTAGGAATACAAAGGCCGACCATCGCGCTTGAGGGCCGAATACATCGGCGGCACTTGTTCGATGGGACCGCGAAACCCCGCCAGCGCCTGCTCGATGGCCGAGGCGGACAGGTCGCCCACCGGACGCTGCGCGCGAACCTGACCGGTGACATCGAGCGTGTCGGTCTCGACTCCGAAGCGGATCTGGGCCTCGTAGGATTTGTCCGCGTCGAGCAAGAAAGCCAGGACCTTGGTTCCCTCGCCCACGCAAATCGGCAAGACGCCGCTGGCAAAAGGATCGAGCGTTCCGCCGTGCCCTATCTTTTCGCGTCTCTTGCCCAGCAGCGCCCGCACGCGCTTGACCACGGTGAACGAGCTGGGACCACTCGGCTTATCGACGACGAGCAGACTCAATCTGGTTTCTTCTGGCTCGCGCCTACTTCGCGCAGAAGCTCGTCGATGTGAGCCTCTTGTTCGAACACCCTGTCCACCTCGAAGGCGAGCGCGGGCGTGCTCTTGAGGCGCAACCTGTCCGCGATACGCCGGCGCATGAAGGGGGCCGCACTGGTCAGGCCCTGGCGAACGCGTTCCAGGCTTTCGTCGTCCATGCCGTGAACCGTGAAAAAAGCCCTGGCCTGGCGCAAGTCGCCCGACATGCGCACATGGGTGAAGGTGACGATGCCAGCGATGCGCACGCGCGGATCCTTGATCTCCTGGCGCACGACGATCTCGCCCAGGATTTCCCGGATTTCGCCGGCCACGCGTTCGGTTCTCTGGGTCATCGTGCAGTAAATCCTAGATCATTCTCGGCCAAGGCGTCGCCAAAGGTTTGGATTTCCCGCTCGACGTTGGTGACCTCGGCCTCGGCGCGCACGAACCTGACCACTTCGTCCAGCGCCGATTCGACGAAACGCCGTCCGTTGCCCACCACCGCCAGGCCCAGCACCGCGCGCTGCCAGAGATCGTTTTCACCCACCTCGGCAATGGCCAGGTTGAATTTCTGCTGCGCCCGATCCTTGACCCGGCGAAGCACCATTCGCTTTTCCTTGAGCGAGTGCACTTCGGGGAGAAACAAGGTCAGGCGCGCAATGCCCACGGTCATGACGTTGGCGGGTCGCCAAGCCCACGCGAGTTAGCGTCGGCCGGGCTTGTCGGTGATGGCCGCGTCGAGTATGGCGGCCGTGGTTTCGATCTCGAAGGCCTCGATGATGTCCTTTTCCTTCAGGTCGCCGTAGCCGTCGATGGTCAGGCCGCACTCGTAGCCGTGCGTGACCTCGCTGGCGTCTTCCTTGAACCGGCGCAACGAAGACAGCTTCCCAGTAAAGACGACGACCGAATCGCGCACCAAGCGGACCTGGGCCTTGCGCGTGATCTTGCCGTCCACCACCGTGCAACCGGCGACGGTGCCGGCCTTGGCGATGTGGAAAACCTGACGGACCTCGGCCTTGCCCAGGCTCTTCTCGCGCATGACCGGCGACAACATACCGACCATGGCCTTCTTCACGTCGTCGATGGCGTCGTAGATGATCTGGTACAGCTTGATGTCCACGCCCTCTTGATCGGCCAGGGCGCGCGATTTGCCGGCCGGACGGACGTTGAAGCCGATGACGATGGCCGACGAGGCCTTGGCCAGGGTCACGTCCGATTCGGTGATGCCGCCCACGCCCGACTGGATGACGCTGACGCCGACCGTGGGGGTGGACAGGTTGCGAAGGGCATTGGCGATGGCTTCGACCGAGCCCTGCACGTCGGCCTTGAGCACGATGCGAACTTCCTTCACCGCGCCTTCCTTGATGCGGTCTAGGATATTCTCGAGCGAGACGCGTGTGTTGGCGCTGGCTTCCTTGCGCTTGCGCAGCTCGCGGCGGTGCTCGACGAGTGCCTTGGCGGACTTTTCGTCGGTCACAACGTTGAACAGCTCGCCTGCGTCAGGTACGCCTTCGAGCCCCAAAAGTTCTACCGGCGTCGACGGCCCCGCTTCGGTAATGATTTGGCCTTTGTCGCCGAGCATGGCGCGCAGCTTGCCGTAGGCTTCGCCCGCGACCACCAGGTCGCCCAAGCGCAAGGTGCCTTCTTTGACCAACACCGTGGCGATGGCCCCGCGCGAGCGATCGAGACGGGCCTCGACCACGTTGCCGCGCGCAGGCTTGTTGGGATTGGCCTTGAGCTCCAGTACCTCGGCCTGCAGGGCCAGCATTTCGAGGAGCTTGTCGACGCCGACCTTGGTCTTGGCCGAGACCTCGACGTAGATGGTTTCACCACCGAGCTCTTCGGCGACCAGACCATGCTCCATGAGCTTGGTGCGAATCGCGGCCGGGTTGGCGCCGGGCTTGTCGATCTTGTTGATGGCCACCAGGATAGGCACCTCGGCGGCCTGGGCGTGCTTGATGGCCTCGATGGTCTGTGGCATCGGCCCTTCTTCGGCGGCCACAACAATGACCACGATGTCGGTCATCTGGGCGCCGCGCGCACGCATAGCGGTGAATGCCTCGTGACCGGGAGTATCCAGGAACACGACGTCGCCGGTGGCGGTGTGGACCTTGTAGGCGCCGATGTGCTGGGTGATGCCACCCGCTTCGCCAGCGGCAACGTTGGCCTTGCGAATGGCGTCGAGCAGCGAGGTCTTGCCATGGTCGACGTGGCCCATGACCGTGATGACCGGCGCGCGCGGCACCAGATCCTCGGGATTGTCGGTCTCTCCCTCGGAGATGAACTCGTCCTCGCGGAAGGCCGTGGATTCGATCTGGTAGCCGAACTCGTTGGCGATGAGCGTGGCCGTGTCCTGATCCACGCTTTGGTTGATGTTCACGCCCATCATGCCAAGCGCCCACAGTTTCTTGATGATCTCGTTGCCCTTCACGCCCATCTTTTGCGCGAGATCGGAAACCGCGATGTTCTCGCCCATGCGGATCACGCGCTTGTGCTCGGCGGGCGTCGTGATCAGGGTTTGCTTGGTCTTCTTGCCAGCCGCCGCGACCCGCTTGCGCGGAGGTCCGCCTGGCCGCTGGCCCGGCGCTCCCGGCTGGCGCCAATCCCGGCCACCTGGGCCGCGCGAAACCAAGCCGCTCCGCCCAAGCCTACGCAGCTCTTCGTCGCGATCTTTGATTTCGATCTTGGGAACTGTGCCATCGCGGCCAGGCATGCCAGGCAGTTGGATGAACTGGCCCGTGGCCGCCGATCCGGTGACGACCGGTTGGGGAATCTTGATGACCTGCGCCTGCGCTTGGATCGACTTGCCTTCCTGAGCCGGCGGCGGCGGCAAGGCGGGCTCCGGCTCGCTCACTTGCGCTTCCGAAGGGGACAGCTCATGCGCGGCGGTCTCGACGGGTTCTGCGATGGCTGGCACCGCTGTGGGGACGGGCGTCGGCGCGGGCTCTGTTTCCGTCGTATCGATGATGGGCGCCGCGGCGACCTCGAGCGGAGGAGGCTCGACCATGACAACAGGCGGAGGGGTGGGTTCGGGAACCGCGAACACGATCCTCGCCTCGCGCCCCGCCTCGCGCGCTGGCGGCCCGACGGGCGCCGGTTTCGGCGCGGTCCCCGCCGGCTTCACCGTTTCCACGGCAGGTGTGGGACGCGCGCCCGCCCCACCCGGCAAACGTGAGCGGCGCCGGATGACCGTGTCGTTCAAACGCGTTTCCACGAGCGATTCCTGGCGTTCGCGCTCGATCGAGCGACGGATGCGCTCGGCATCGGAGGCCTCGAGGTTGGACATGTGATTGGCCACGTCGACGCCCAAGGCGCGGATCTTCGCCACCAAATCCTTGGGGGCCAGGTTGCATTCCTTGGCCAACTCGTACACTCGTACCTTCGCGCCAGCGCCGCCAGAGCCGGCCCCATCGGTACCGGGATCTCTTCGATCAAATCCGCTTCCAATCATCGTGAATCACCCTGCGCGTTGATCGACCGCCCTGATGCGACATGCATCTGGGCCAAGAGAGTATCTACTTTGGGAATCTCGATCTGCCTGCGAAACGCCCGCCCCATAGCCTTGAGAGCGGCCGGCAGGCAGCGCGAATGGACCCAAGCGCCACGCCCGCGTTTGCCCGCCGTCTCGTCCGCGGCCTGGCCCGGCCCACGACGAGCCAGTCGAACCTGGCCCTCGGGAGCAATCAGACAGACCAATTCGGCCGCCGGACAAACCATCCGACACCCGACACACGTCCGTTCGGGCGGCTTGCGCATGAGTGTTTCCTTCCGTCACGCGTGCTCCTCGATGGGTGCGGCTTCCGCGGCCCTGGCCGCCGCCGCCTCGCGCTCGGCTTGCATGCGGGCTCGCTCGATCTCGGCGGCGCCCGCGGCGGCCGCGATGATTTGCGCCGCTGCCTCCACCGTGCCGATGCCCGCAACCGTGGCCAGCTCGGCCTGGGACGTCTTGGCTACCTCGGCCGCGGAACGCCAATCGCCGCGGAAAAGCGTCTCGGCAAGCTCGGCGGACACGCCGGGAATGGCGGCGAGCGAAGCGCGCGCCCGTTCCTCCATCTCGCGCACCTTGCTTTCGGAATGGATGTCGATGCGCCAGCCGGTGAGCTGGGATGCCAGACGCACATTCTGTCCCTTCTTGCCGATGGCCAGGGACAGCTTGTCGTCGGGGACAATAAGCTGCATGGTGTGGTTGGCAGCGTCGATGAGCACGCGCGACACCTCGGCCGGCGCGATGGCGTTGCACACGAAGCGCGCCGGATCGGCATCGAAAGGAACGATGTCGATCTTCTCGCCGCGCAGCTCTTGCACCACGGCCTGCACGCGCGAGCCCTTCATGCCCACGCAGGCACCCACCGGATCCACGTCGCGGTCGCGCGAGAACACGGCGATCTTCGAGCGCGCTCCGGCTTCGCGCGCGGAGGCTTCCACGCGCACGATCTTGTCGTAGATCTCGGGGACCTCCATCTCGAAGAGCTTTTCGAGCAGACCCTTGTGGGCGCGCGAGATGATGATTTGCGGCCCGCGCGCCGACTTGTCGATGTCGACCACGAAGGCCACGATACGATCGCCGGCCCGGTACGATTCGCGCTGGACCTGTTCGCGCACGGGCAGGACGGCTTCGGGACCGCCCAGATCGACCACGATGTTGCCGCGCTCGAAGCGGCGCACGATACCCGAGATGAGCTCGCCCTTTTTGTCGCGGTATTGGTTGAAGACGTTTTCACGCTCGGCTTCCCGTACCCGCTGCAGGATGACCTGTTTGGCCGTCTGGGCCGCGAAACGGCCGAAGGTCTTCCACGCCCGGTTGAGCTTGAGCAGCGCCCCGTACTTGCCGTCTTGTTCCTCGGCCTTGGCCTGATCCTTGTCGTCGTAGAAGATCTGGAACAGCAACTCGTCCCCGACGTCGGCCTGCAGGTTGAAGCGCTTCGCCTCTTCCAGCGTGATTTCCTTGGCCGGCTGGGTGACCGGGTCGGCGACGATGATGATCTGCGATAGATCCACCCTGCCCGTGGCATCGTTGAAGGTCGCTTCCATCTCGCGATCCTCGCCAAAGGTCTTTTGGGCCGCTGTCAAAATGGCCTGCTCGAGAGCCTCGACCAGGACCTTGCGCTCGATGTTCTTGTCTTTCGAAACCTGGTCGAGAACCAGGCTCAAGCTTGTACCGTCGCTCATGACGCACTCCTCGGTGTCGTTTGGGACCCACTGCCACGGCCCTTAGGGACCGCAGGGCCCTCCCCTGCTGACCGGCGAAATTCGGCGTCCCAGTCGGGAACCAGGTTGGCACGCACAATGATGTCGAGAGGCAGTTGGTACGACCTACCCTCGCAATCGATCTGCACCCGTCCCTCTTTGGCGCCAGCGAGAACGCCGGAAAAGTTCCGACGCCCCTCCACCGGATCTGTCGTTCGAATCTTCGCTTCTTGCCCGGCAAAACGGGCGAAATCACGTTCGCGGCGCAGCGGCCTGTCGATGCCAGGCGAGCTCACTTCCAGCCGGTAGGTGTGGTGAATGCAGTCCGCGACGTCGAGTGTGGCGGAAAGGTCGCGGCTCACGCTCTCGCAGTCCTCGTGGCTGACGAACATCGGCTCGAATACCGATTCGCCGCCCTCTTCGACGCCAGGCAGCTTGGGCTCTGCCGGCCGGTCGATGAACACGCGCATGACCCAACCCTCGGCCTCCCGGTTCCACTGCAACTCGACAAGCTCCAGGCCAGCCCCTTCGATGGGGGGCTCGATCAGCCTCCAGAGATCGTCGATTTCTTTGCGCATTCTTTGCAAACCTGACCGGGTCGTTCAGCTTTCGGGGGAATCGTTGGACATAAAAAAAGGCGGGCTTGGGGGCCCGCCCTTCTTCCGGGTGTGCCTTATGATGTTTCACGTTCTTAGCACGGCCCAGTTTCTAGCGCAATCGCTGGCCATCCCCTTGCCCGCGCCACAACTTCGTCGGTTGAACTTGGGCCAAAAGGGCGATAGGTCTTGGCCCGGTCGAGCGTCGACAAAGGCGATCTGTGTAAGCGATTTTCGACCACAGCCCGTCCAAGAACGGCAAGACAGAAAAACCAGGAGAACCAGAATGACCAGCGCACACCTTGGGGTCGGAGTGATCGGTTGTGGAACCGTCGGCGGCGGCGTCGTCAAGCTGCTCATGTCCCAGAAAGAGCACCTCCTGCGCAAGACCGGCGTAGCTATCGAGCTGCGCAAAGCCGCGGATCTCGACCCCGCCAAGCGTGCCTCGACAGGATTGCCCGACGCTATGCTCACGGCCGACGCCAAGGCCGTGCTTAGCGACCCTGACATCGGGGTGGTGGTCGAGGTCATCGGCGGCGTCAAGCCGGCGCAGGCGTTCATCGAGACCGCGCTCATGGCCGGCAAGCACGTGGTCACCGCCAACAAAGAGCTCATCGCCAAGAAGGGCCCCGAGCTCTTCGCCCTGGCGCGCAAACACAACGTGACCCTGCACTTCGAAGCCAGCGTGTGTGGCGGCATCCCGGTCATCAACGCCTTCGGCCAATCCCTGGCCGCCAACCGCTTCGAGATGATCCTGGGCATCGTCAACGGCACGACCAACTTCATCCTGACCAAGATGTACCGCGAGGGCGCCGAGTTCTCCGATGTCCTGGCCGAGGCCCAGCAGTTGGGATACGCCGAAGCCGATCCCACCGCCGACGTGGATGGGCACGATGCCGCCTACAAACTGTCCATCTTGGCTTCCATGGCCTTCGACAGCCATTTCGACTACCGCCAGATCCACACCGAAGGCATCCGCCGCGTCAGCGCGGGCGACATCGCCATCGCCAAGAGCTATGGATTCGTCATCAAGCTACTCGCCATCGGCGTGGCCCACGACGACGACAGGGTCGAGCTGCGCGTGCATCCCGTTATGGTTTCCAAGCGCCATCCGCTGGCGGCGGTCAATGATTCCTTCAACGCCGTCTTCGCGCGGGGCAACTTCGTGGGCGACGTCATGTTCTACGGCCGTGGCGCAGGCCAACTGCCGACAGCGTCGGCCATCGTGGGCGACATCATCGACCTGGCCATGCACCAGGCCACGGGCGGGACCAGCCCGCGCATGAACTTCGGCTCGCTCAAGAAAGCCGTGGTTCCCATGGGCGAGGTCAAGACCCAGTTCTACCTGCGCCTCGACGTCAAGGATCAACCCGGCGTGCTGGCTTCGATTACCAAGATCTTCGGCGACTGCGGCGTCAGCATCAGCGCGGTCACACAGAAGGAAGCCACCGGCGAATCGGTCGAGCTGGTCATCTTCACCCACGAGGTCGCCGAGGCCGATTTCCAGAAGGCGGTTTCCGACATCCGCGCGCTCGCCGTGGTGGTGGGCGTGCGCTCGCTCATCCGGGTACACGTGTAGCGAATACGCTACGGCTGCGGGCGGACTTTGGGATTGAAAAGCATCTTGTGTGCCTCGCGCAGGATGCCCGGGATCTGTTCGCGAAACGGCGAATCGGGAAGCGCGGCAATCATCTCGACGTCGTCGAATTCGGCGGCGCGCGCGCCAGGAACCCAGATGTCGTCGGGGCTCATCGACATGTAGCGCTCTTGCGCGAAGTCGAGCAGATCGTAGGCCAGGACCAAGTTGCGCAGCCACAGGATGCGCCGTACGTTGATCTTGCCGGGTAGCTCGTTCCACTCGCGCAGTCCCTCGAACCAGCGCCGTCCGAATTCGTCGCCCATGGCTTGGCCATAGGCCGCCTCCAGTCGTTTCACGATGGGTTCCAAGATCGGCGCCGGATCGGAGAGCAACGGCAGCACCTTGAGGTGCTCGTCGAAATCCGACGGCCGAGCCGCGCCCAGCGACAGGGTGTGAATATCGGGGTTGGACAGACACCACAAATCGTTGAAGAGCATGGGCGAAAGGGGCTCGCACAGCGTGCGCAGGCGCGCCGACGGACGCTGCAGACGCCCCCCCTTGTCCGAGGGACTGATGATGAAGACGCCCATGTCGTGGCGTCGCGCCGCCGCGATCATGGGTCGATTGTCCTGGAACAGGTAGTAGTAGTGGAGGTTGACGTAGTCGAATCGGCCGGATTCGATCATGCGCAGAATCAGGGGCTGCGGCGCGTGGGTGGAAAACCCGATGTGGCGAATACGCCCCTGCTTGCGCCAGCGTTCGACGACCTCCAGGCAGCCGCCGGGTGCAAGCGACCAGTCGACCGAATCCTTGTCGTTCACGCCATGGATGGCAAACAGATCCAGATAGTCGATCTTGAGCAGCTGGAACGACTCCTCCAACTGCGCCTCGAATTCCTTCACATTCGGCGACGGGCGCACCTTGGTTTGCAGCACAAAGCGATCCCGACGGTGGCGCGCCAGGGCCGGGCCAAGCTGGGCCTCGCTGGTACCGTAGCCGCGCGCGGTTTCCACGTGCGTGAGGCCGAGCTCCAGCGCGCGGTCCAAGGTGGCTTCCAAGTTCTTTTGGCTGGCGGCCGATGGCTTCGCGCCGCGGTTCCACGATTCCTGGTAGCGCATGCCTCCCAGGGAAAAGATGGGGATTGCGAGGTTGGTTCGGCCAAAGCGTCGGTAGAACACGATGGCCGAGAGTATCGCCATCCTAGAGGACAAGGGAATAGGCAGGCTGCTTTGGCGCGGCCTTTCGTCAATTCGCGACGATCATGGCATCATGCGCACATGCATCGAACGCTGCATCTCCCGCAACACGCCTTCGGCCTTTGCTGCGGCTTGGCCCTGACTGCGCTTGCGCCCGGCACCGCCCACGCATCGAGCACCCTTGAAATCATCGGCGCCACGATGGGCGGCAACCAGATCACGGCGCGCGTCCTCTCGCGCGGATCGGCGGTGACCTACTTCAACCCGTCGCTGCTTCCGGAGGCGACGCCGAAGCTGGAAGCCGGCTTCTTCGGTCTGGCGAGCCAGGGCAAGATTCGGCTTAAGGCGCGCCCGGCAGGCGTCGACGTGCCATCCACGATCTACAATTCCAACTTTCCGCCAGGAACGTACTCAGATCCAATACACGGCCTCGCGCACCCACTGGCCACCCAAGATCTACCGAATCCGCGCTCCGACACAGAAGCCGATGACGACGTCATCTACGCCTCCATCGGACTAGTCCGCCCGCTTGCCGGCAAAGCCCTGGTCTTCGGCTTCTACGCACTCCTCCCCTTGCGGGCATTCCTAAACCAGAACGGCTTTTTCGCCGACGAGCACGAACAGTTCTTCTCCAATCAACTACACCCCGAGTTGCTGGGCGACCGCCTCAATGTCTCCAGTATCACCTTTGCCCTGGGCTCGCAGCTCGCCGACTGGATTTCCGTAGGTGCGGGCATCGACGTCGCGATCTACACCGAGTCCAAGGTGAACGTGTACATCTCCAATGCTTCCGATCAAAGTAAAGTCCTGCTTTCGCCGGATATCCATACCAACAGCAAGTTCAAGCCCTACCTGGCCGCGACTGTGCACCCGACCGCTCGCAGTTCCGTGATCGCCACCCTGCACTTCGCGTTCGCCAACACGACCAAAGGTGAGAACGATCTGCTCTTCCCGTCCGACCCCAATCCACCTCCGCCTACGCCTGACAATCCCAACCCAGTTTCCCCTGCTCCGCCACCGAAGCAGTCCTATACGATCACACAAGGCAGCGAGCCCTTGCGGTTGGCCCTTGGTGGCAGCTACACCGGCCGGCCCCTGCCCGACGGCCGCACGCCCTGGGAGATCGGCATACAACTTCTGGGCGAACGCTGGTCGCAGTACACCAATCGCCAAGGCGATCACCCGCTCGACGGGTGGAACAACACGGTCAGCGTCGCAGTCGGCGGCGGATTTCTCTGGCGCGATAGACACGTCACGGCTGACCTCGGCTACGTGCCCTCGCCCGTGCCCGACCAGACCGGCCGCACCAACTACGTCGACAACTCGCGGCTCGTGGCCAGCGCGGGCATCGAAGGCCCCGTGAAGTTCCTCGGCCGTGACCTCGAAGCCGGCATTACCCTTTTCGGGGCGTATCTCCTGCCGCGTGAGGTGGCCAAGGATCCGAATGCCGCCCACCCGGTCCTGGATGAGTATCCCGACACGGCCACGGATAGCAAAACAGGTGCGCCCATTGCTGGTGCCGCGGGTCTGCAAACCAACAACCCCGGCTATCCCGGCTGGAAGAGCACCGGCTACATGTTGGGCCTCGGCGCGACGTTCCGCATCGCGCGCTAGGGAAAAAGCCACGCCTCATGCTCGCGAATACAAGCACAGCTGAGTGTGGCGCCGTTGGCGCCGCCGTCTACATCGCCCGCATCCACGGCACCACCATCAACCAGGCCGCAATCGAGTCCGGACGCGCCGCTGACCTTGACCATGGCGAAGGTGCTGCTGCACGGGGTGGGGTCCGGCGAGCTGATGGACTGTGCATAGAGCCCCTTCAGAGAAGACGGATTGCTGTCCAGGACGACTTGAGACGACCCAAAGGTCAACACCCCTTCGAACCTGTCCGATGCTACGGCAACCGCGACCACGGAGGTTGTCTGCCGCTGAACCGAATACAGGCTACCAGGGGCAATGCCACTCAGGTTGACTGTGATGCCAGGATGACCATCGCCGTCTTCATCGATCACGTGAGAATCCAATGGATCGGTGGGCAGTGGATCGGTGTCCGGAGAGGCAAGCACCGCCCCGGCAATCTCGACCAAGTTCGGGAAGTTCAGAATCGCCATCCCAACGTTCCCCGGCACAAAACTTCCAAGTCGGTGGATAGGCTTCTCGGTGTGCGCCCATTTGTCCGGGATAATGACCGGCACGAGGGCTCCCGGCGCGTCGATCTCCGTGCGGTCGCAGTAGCGGCCATCAGCGACGATGTCGGTTCCCGACTGTGAAATGGTCGTGAGGATGTAGAAGACGCTCTCCGGATAGAGTTTCGTGCCAAGCGCGCTCACTTGCAGCGTACCCACCAGGCGCATGACCCAGGTACCCGAGAGATTCGTTACGCTCGCGACGGCTGGTTTCGACGTACAGTACGGCGAGGACGTGCCGACCTCCTGCGCATTGGCCGCTGCCTCGCCCGTTTGCGCGTCCGGGTTCGATCCACCGCCGCCGCACCCGGTGCCAAGGGTCGCGAGAAACGCGAAGAGAAGATTGCGTCGCATGGTTCGCCCTATAGCTTGAGAGCGGCGAGAACCAACTCGTAGTTGGGTTCGCGGGCAATTTCCGAAACCAGCTCGGTGTGCACGACCTTGTTGTTCTCGTCGAGAACGACCACGGCACGGGCACAGATGCCGGCCAACGGCCCAGTGGTGATGAGGACACCATAGTCGCAGGCAAAATCCCGCGAGCGCATCATCGAGAGGGTCACGATTTCGGTCAGGCCTTCGTTCGTCCGAAACCGCTCGGAAGCGAAGGGCAGATCCGCCGAGACGATCAGGATGGCGCAATTCGGAATCTCCTTCGCCCGCTCGTTGAATTTGCGTGCGGAAGTGGCGCATACCGACGTGTCCAGGCTGGGTACGATATTGAGGACCTTCTTCTTGCCCTTGAACTTGGCGAGCGAGACGTCCTGCAGGTCCTCGCCGACCAGCTTGAAGTCCGGCGCCTGGCTGCCTACCGGCGGCAGCGTACCCGAAGTATTGATGGGGTTCCCCTTGAGTGTGATCGTTGCCATGAGCCTTACCTTCCGGGCGACACACTATCAGAACCCGCGCGCGTTGAACTGGGCAAGTGGCCATGGCTTGACTTTGCAAATCCCCGGTCGTAGATCGCCCTTCCATGCCGAATCGGTAAAAACGCCCGAACGGGGGACCCACCTTCTTGCGACAAAATGCCGCCGGTTTGCTGGCAGCAGGCTATCGCAGAAAGTGCTGGAAACTCTTGCTGGGTTTCCATACCACCGCGTAGGCGGAGGCGGGCTTGGCCCGCCGAAGCCAGAGCGCGGGAAGGTTTGGGAACCCTCCCAGGGTTCCCATCACAAATGGGGCTAAGTGCATAAGCACCGGAGTACTCCTCTCTCCGAGCCCGACAGCTAACCTCGTAGGCAGGCGGCACGACGGAGGTCAAGGCCGCACCAGGAGTCCATCCGATGCCCGACCCAAGTAGTCCGCCAGTGAAAACTGACCCCAGTGCGTCGGAGGACGACAGTAGCAGGATCAGCCTGGCGGACTTGGAAGGCCCATCGTTTTACGAGCGGGCCTGGAATGTTCTGCAGGGACGCCCGAGAAACTTCCGGGATCCGAAGATCTTCCACAAAATCTCCCTGATTGCCTTTCTGGCCTGGATCGGCCTAGGCGCGGACGGTTTGTCGTCCTCGGCCTACGGGCCGGACGAGTGTTTCCGCGCCTTGCGAGAGCACGGCGACTACACCTTCTTGGCGGTGTTCCTGGCCATCGCCACAGCGGTCACGGTCATGATCCTGTCGCTGTCGTACAGCAGGATCATCGAGCACTTCCCGTCGGGCGGTGGCGGTTACGTGGTGGCGACAAAGCTGCTGGGGAGGCACGCGGGCGTGACGTCCGGAAGCGCCTTGCTGGTGGACTACGTGCTCACGATTTCGGTGTCTATCGCGTCAGGGGCCGATGCGGTCTTCAACATGTTGCCCATGGGGTTGCACCGCTGGAAGCTCCTAGTCGAGATCGGCGCGATCCTGTTCCTCGTTTTGCTCAACCTGCGCGGGGTCAAGGAATCCGTGACGGCGATGATGCCAGTCTTCCTTATCTTCCTCGTCACGCATGCAATCCTCATCGGCGGCGGCTTGGTGTCGCACTTCGGACGATTGGGCGAAATCGCGAGCGATGTCTCGACAGGACTGCAGCAAGGGAGATCCACGCTCGGACTGTGGGGTCTGTTCATGCTCTTCACCGCGGCGTTCGCGCGCGGCAGCGGTACCTACACCGGCATCGAGGCCGTCTCCAACGGCTTGCAGATCATGCGCGAGCCGCGCGTACACACGGGCAAGAAAACCATGGCGTACATGGCCCTCTCGCTGGGCATCACCTCGGGCGGCATTCTGCTGTGCTACCTGCTTTTCAAGGTCGCGCCCGCGGAAGGCAAGACCCTCAACGGCGTGCTCGTCGAGTCCTTCGCAGGCAACTGGAGTCTCTTCGGCTTGCCACTCGGCAAGGTGTTCGTTGGACTCGTCCTGGCCTCCGAAGGCGCCCTGCTCTTCGTCGCGGCGCAAACCGGCTTCATCGACGGCCCACGTGTCATGTCGAACATGGCCGTGGACTCGTGGCTACCTCGCCGCTTCGCTTCGCTCTCGGATCGTCTGACCACGGCCAACGGAATCATCATCCTCGGCTCCGCGGCGCTCATCCTGCTCATCGCCACGCACGGGAATATCGATACCCTGGTCGTGATGTACGCCATCAACGTCTTCGTGACCTTCTCGCTTTCGCAACTCGGGATGTGCCGTTTCTGGTGGCAGCGCAGAGTGCGCGTCGAGCATTGGAAGCGGCAGTTCCTCCTGCACGCCGTAGCGCTCGTCCTGTGCGTCGCCATCTTGACGTTCACGGTTGCGCAAAAATTCTCGGAAGGAGCCTGGGTCACACTCCTCGTCACCGCGACCCTCGTGGTTCTGTGCCTGTGCATCGAACTGCACTACCGCCACGTCGCGCAGCAACTGAAGCGGCTTGACCAAGAGCTGGGCGACCTTGGACTGCTCGATGGCGAAGGCGGCGAGCCCGACCCCAAAGAGCCGACGGCGGTCCTCATGGTGGGCAGCTACGGCGGCATCGGCATTCACTCGCTGCTCTCCATCCAGCGTAGCTTCGCCGGCTACTTCAAGAACGTCATCTTCGTATCCGTGGCTGTCCTCGATTCGGGCAGCTTCAAGGGCGCGGAAGAAATAGACCGCCTGCAAGCGCAGACGCAAGAATCGCTCGACAAGTACGTCAAGCTGGCGCGCGGTCTGGGCTGGAGTGCGTCGTCGCGCATTGGCTCGGGCCTCGATGCGGTCAAGGTGGCAACATCGCTTTGTTCTGAGCTGGCCCTCGAATATCCGCACACCATCTTCTTTGCCGGGAAGCTCATCTGGAAACGCGAAACCTGGTGGCAGCGCATCCTGCACAACGAAACCGCCTACCAGATCGAGCGCCGCCTGCACTGGAAAGGCCTGTCCATGGGCGTGCTGCCGATTCGCGTCGGTCTGGAATCGGAAAACCGAGCCGCGCCCATCGCTGCCGTCCGTTGACCGTCTTGGAAAGGTGTCTCTCTAGAGCCTTCCGCGACGTTGCGGTCGTGGACGTAGACGTCGCCGTGGCCGTGGCCGTGGCCGACGAAGATCGCTCCGCCCGCGGCCACGGTTACGGCCACGACCTTCTGCGGCTATCACGGGATTACGGCTATCCATACTAAATCAACGAGCATGATTCTGGAATCACGGGATGATGGGTCGTAATTCGAGGAAGGAAGACTCGTAGACCACCCTCTCCCTTCGGGCTCGGGATTAGTCACATTTCCCTTACGTTCTTTAGGACCTCCCACGCCTCGAC